>AZIF01000874.1_pt1 | contig 62941 bp, 65 predicted proteins | sample 359031 | NCBI WGS metagenome assembly AZIF01 (sample SAMN02429710, study PRJNA222658) | marine sediment metagenome | biome: Sediment sample; isolation source: sample MGS-PRI from oil contaminated site at the harbour of Priolo Gargallo... | place: Italy: Priolo | collected 2011-03-08 | depth 6 m m
AGATGAAGGTACAGACGATGATACTGGTGATACAGATGAAGGTACTGAGGGTACTGATCAACAGGGTGACAGTAATGACACTGACGACGATGAGGCAGTAGATGAACCAGACCAATCCAGCGGACAGGAACCACAGGATCAGCCATCGCAGAAAGATTCCCGAATGAAATTGGTACAATCTACTATCAACAATGTAAAAAAGATGCTGGAAAATGCCAGGAATCTACTGACGGAAAAAGAAAAAGAACGAAGAGACACTCATATCTGTAGAAATATCCTCTACGAGGCTGAATTCTATTTACAACAGGCGGAAAATAGTTTTGCAGCAGGTGACTACGACCAGGCGCATAAGAGAGCTATTACAGCACTGAAGAGAGTGTTTGATCTGCTCAATTGTCTGAAAACCATCTAATCTTTTTCTTTCCTTATCTTTTATTTTGTGTTTTTTCTCTTCATTTTTTTATCACGAGTTTTGCATTCTCGTTGTACTTCTTCAAAAATTTTATAAGAATTGTCCCATACTCTCTGGTTGATGATAGAAGATATATCTGCACACCACACTTCGCCGGTAATCACCGTGGATGCTCTGTGTAAATCCTTCGGAACGATACAGGCTGTGTCCAATCTCACGCTTTCTGTAGAAAAAGGAGCATTTTTTGGATTTCTGGGTCCCAATGGAGCAGGAAAGACCACCACCATACGAATGTTAACGGGCCAACTCCCCCCCGATTCTGGGACTGCCACAGTCGCAGGACATGGACTCGATGCTCCCACAGATATCAAGAAAGCTGTGGGAATCGTTCCTGAAATTACGCTTCTACCCAGTTTCTTATCGGCAAAAGAATACCTGGAGTTTGTCTGTGCTGTCCGAAACAAAGATACTGACCCCGTCGATCAATGGCTGGATTTTGTGGGTCTATCGGGGAGCGCTCATATCCTCTGTAAGGATCTCAGCCAGGGCATGAAACAGAAATTATCTTTTTCTGCAGCCTTTATTCATAACCCTTCCCTGGTGTTCCTGGATGAGCCCTTTGCAGATGTAGATCCTCTGATGCAGAATACCCTCAAGACATTTTTAACATCCTATATCGAGAAAGGAGGCACGATTTTTCTCTCCACCCATATACTGGAAATTGCAGAAAAACTCTGCTCACACATAGCCATCATCAACAAGGGAAAAATTATCCAGAAAGGAAATCTCGCCCATCTACTGGAGGGTGGAAAGGATCTGGAAACACTCTTTTTAGACCTGGTGACAGCTCATGAGTAAAGCCCTGCTATCCCTTCAACTCAAAGAAGAATGGAGAATGCTCACCTCCTATTTCAGCTCCCAGACCATGTTTATCCTCTTTCCCCTGATTCTGGGAGTGGTAGGATTTTCCATGTCATTGTTACTTCCTTTCATCAGAGAAGCCTTTGCCGTGAGAGAAATACTCACCGCCTTCATTATGCTTTCCACATTTTATGGTCTTTTTGTGGGAGGATTTGGATTCTTTGCCGATGAAGTGGCTGAAACATGGTTTAGAGAGGCCACATTGCTTCTTCACACCCATCACATACTGCCCATATCATTCAAACGATTGTTTGTATGGTTTTACATCAAAGATATCATATATTATTTGTTCATGACCCTCATTCCCCTCTTTATTGGTGTTTTTTTATCCTTTCAGGTGCCTGTCCTCTCCTTTTTATATATGATGACCTCGGCATGTTGTGCATTTCTCATGGGAGTATCGGTGAGTTTTGTCATTTCAGCACTCTATGTGAAGAATAAATATTCCTTACTGGGAGTATTGACCATTGCAGGGGGAATAATATATGCAGGAATTCCCCTCGATGCATTTCCACCCCTGAGGGGATTACTGCACAGAGATACTTCCCTCTTTTTACTTTCAATAGGAATATTTCTGCTTTTTTCTTTTGTATCTCTGCTCATCACCACACCCGTACAGAAATCCCTCAATACCCGGGTAAAACATTCCACATTGCTCTTAAAGGTTGATCCGCTGCTGGCAAAGGAGATTATAGATATCAAGCGGAGTGGAACGTGGAGAGTGATCATCACATCCTATGTGTTTCCGCTGGGAGTGCTGTATGGAATTTTTTATTTCTCTGGACGGGTTTTTTCTGTGTCCATTCATATACCCCTGGTATTTTATGCTACCTTCATGGGATATCTGAGCACCCTGGTGTACAGCTGGCTCAACAATATCGATACACCACAGGTGCTCTCCACCCTCCCTGTGACCTCGTTTGATCTCATTAAAAGAAAGATTCAGCTTTTCTTATTTTCTTCCTTTTCTATTGCTACCGTATACCTTGTACTGCTTGCCTATGGTATCGGTGAATTACGAGTTCTCCCCCTGGCTCTCTATATCATGGGGGGAGTGACAGCATACGTGGTAGTGATCACTGCCTGGTTATGTGGTCTGTATCCCAATACAAAATTATTTGACGGTTCTGTACTGGTGCAATACCTGGCATACATTCTCCCTGTACTGGTAATCCTGAGCATCCTCTCCCTCACTCAAATGTATATAGAATTGATCATCATCACAGCCTGTATACTGGGTCTGTCTCTCTTTGTATACCGAATGCTACAGAAAAAATATGATGTGTATGCACTGTAGCATATTACATGAAGATTGAATCTGTGATCTGTATTCCTAATGAGAATACACTTCCTTCATCCCACACCCTTATATAGACCTATGGAAACACTGAATAAGAGAGAATGATTCTCATGAGGAAAGAATATGCCTTTTGGATTTTAAGTATCATCGGTGGATGTGCGATTTTTTCTTCTACCATGTCTAAGAATCCTGTTCTTCCTCTTTTTGCCCAGTATCTGGGAGCTGGAGAACAGTATATAGGTGTAATTTCTGCAGCTTCAACAATACCAGGTATTCTTATCAGCATGCCTGCAGGAACATTATCTGATATGTACGGAAGGAAGCGACTGTTACAGATTGCACTTTTTATTTTCGCATCGGCTCCTTTTGGATATCTGTGTGTGCAGGAATTATGGCAACTGACCCTGGTCCGATTTTATCATGGTATGGCCACTGCCATATTTGGTCCTGTAGCACTGGCTGCAGTTGCAGATAGATATATTGAGGATCGAGGTGCACGGTTGGGATTGTATTCTTCAGCGACCATGGTGGGCAGGATGATAGCACCGGTTGCAGGCGGATTTCTCCTGACCATAGGGAGCTTTTCCAGCGTATACAGTGCCTGTGCAGTAGGAGGTATTGTTGCATTCCTGCTCAGTTTTGTCCTCACTCCCTCTTCTTCCTCTTCTTCCTCTTCTTCCTCTTCTTCCTCTTCTTCCTCTTCTTCCTCGTCTTCCTCTTCTTCCTCGTCTGAACATCGCCCTGTTAGCTCTGCTGTCCGTGACCTCATAACTGATAAAAGAATCATGATAACCAATAGTGTGGAAGCATGCCAGTATTTTGCTTTTGGGGGGTTTGAAACATTCTTACCTTTATATGCGTACAGTATGGGTATTACTACCTCGGAAATCGGATTTATTTTTTCCATGCAACTGATCATCACCATGCTTACCAAGCCCACCATGGGTACCCTCTCTGATAAAAAAGGACGTATTCCCGTCATTGTACTGGGATTGTTCATGGGTGCTGTTTCTCTGATCATGATTTCGTATGGAAATAATTTGCTTGGGTTGGCCCTTGCTGCATCGGGATTTGGATTGGGGCTGGCCACTGTTACTGCATCTACCTCTGCCCTGGTTTCTGACCTCTCCAGGGGGGCTCATGGCTCTGCTCTGGGAGTTTTGAGCATGATCATGGACGTGGGTCATGCCTCAGGACCCGTGGTGACAGGAATGATAATCGCTGCATGGGGGTATCACACCGCATTCAGGAGTATTGCCCTGCTCCTCATCTGTGCAGGAGTCCTATTTTATGTCACACACCTTTTCTCATCATACATCAATCGGTAGGTTTATAAATTCGCTTTCAGTCAAAAAACCAATGCAACGAGGAGACTTCGTAACCATCAATTATACAGCCCAGATAAAAGATACTCAAAAAATATTTGATACTACCTATGAAGGTATTGCCAGAAATGAGGGTATTCATACTGAAAATGCCACCTATGGACCTGTCACCATCATTCTGGGGGCAGGGCATGTGATTCCTGGTCTGGAAAAAATACTGCTTACTATGGAGGTTGAAGAAAAAAAGGAAGTGGACATTGAATCAAAAGATGCCTTTGGGAACCGTGATCGTTCTTTACTTGTCAAAGTTCCTCTCAAAGAATTTCGACAGCACGGTCTCTTTCCTCGGCCCGGTATGCGCATAGAAATAAATAACAAATGGGCCACTGTAAGAAGTGTCTCTTCGGGCAGGGTCACCCTGGATTTCAATCATCCACTTTCTGGAAAGACACTCCATTATAAGGTGGAAGTTGTTGATAGAATTGAGGATACGCAAAAACAGATAGATGCCCTTCTCCGGCTTCACAATATCACAGGAGATGTCATAGCTGATGCGGATACAGGAGGATTCATCGTCACCATGAAGAATCTGAAGAAAGGGACAGCACGGAGAACAGAGAATATCTTGAAAAAAGAAATCAGAACATACCTCCCTGACACGCCTGTCACCATTAAAAAAGCATGATCATTTGAAATACATCGCTCTCAGTTTTTGAACATCTTCTATGGGAATTTCAGATGGAGTTCCAATGAGAGATCCCAGAATATGAATTCTGGCAGCAATTTCTACGATGGCAGCTGCTTTATAGGCTTTTTCCAAGGTATCTCCAATAGCCAGCACTCCATGGTTCTGGAGAATACATGCGCTTCTCTCTTTCAATACTGAAAGAGCTTCTCTTCCCAGCTCTTCAGTGCCTGGTAATCGATAGGGGGCGACAGGTACTCGTCCTCCCACATGGGCTGCCACTTCCACCATATCCACTGGAATTTCCTTGTTGACCACGGAAAAAGCACTGGCATACAGCGAATGGGTGTGCACCACACCGTTGATATCTTCTCTTTCCCGATACACAAGCGCATGCATGGGAGTCTCTGAAGATGGAGCATGTGCTCCCTCTATCACCTTTCCATCATAGGAAATAGTAACGATATCATCTATTGTGAGATCTTCATAATCTATGCCACTGGGAGTGATGGCAATTGATTTTTCTGTTTCTCGGCAGGATACATTTCCCAATGATGCAATAACCAATCTATTAGAATAAATTCGTTTGGCTATAGTGAGAACGTTAATTTTTGGGTTCATGTGTGACTCAAACATCATAATCCATAAAATCTTTATGGGTTCTTTGCACAGTGGAGAGAAATTCCATTTTTCCTCTACTCTTGGTAAAGGCTTAACATACTCTCCCCCCTGGAAAACATGTGATAGGATGTATCGATGCCCAGAATGCAATCTGAAAATATATACTCCCAGAAAATGTCCTGATTGCTTTGAATTCTGTCCTGCCTGCGGTACCGAGATGGAAGAACTCTGATTCATCTACATTTCATTTCTATTGATCTGTCAGGGCAGTAATTGAGAAGAGCTTATAAGGACCAGTCACCTGACACTACTATCTGGAGCAGGAGCTGAAATACTATGAGAGAGATTGGAGATGTCGTCACTCAATTGAACAGAGTAATTGTATGTCAAACTCATGCCCATGCAAAAAAATATTTGGGGGAAAAAGTCTATACACAAGAAGGCGCCTACGTAGGCATAATCGTGGATATATTCGGTCCTATAGAGAGTCCCTATCTAAAAATTATTAAAAAAACCCAGGTATCTACACAAAGCCTGTATGTAAAATAATGCAATAGTGTCCCTTTATGATAGTGTATTTCCACACCTGGAGCAAAAGATATATTAGGCTCCTCTATCTTGAATATGCTTGAGGAGAAGATCGTGAGAGAGAGAAACTGTGAACATAAAAAAAATGGAAGGGAACGCCATGTATTCTTCTCCCTGAGTGCGATCCTTTTGGAACTCCATGATTCCAGTATATCTAATTCCTTATATGATACTTTTTCTAAAAAATTAGTATCCCACGGCTTTAATAACGTTATACTCCGTGGAAATCCGTATAATAAGAGTACAGTCGTAGCGTACTCTCTCCCTTCTTCCCTGAAAGAATATATTACATCTCGAAAAAAAACTGATTTCTGCTGTAATTTATATGAATTTCCTTCATTTCAAGAAAAAATGCCTGAATTAGTATCTATTCAAGAATCTATCCCTCTCCTCTCTCATATTTTTTTCCCATTTGAAACAGATACAGATACAGATACAGATACCACAGAATTACCTTCACATGTGGTGATGTTTCTCTTTCCAGAACTTGAATTAACGGTGATCTGTGCTCATGAAGAACTCTCTACAGCCCATCTTCCCACCCTTGAGAGGATAGGAAAGCTCATGAAAACAGCCTTTTCTACCATAGAACTCTCTGAAAAACGAAAAGAACAGACTGAATTTTATCAACGCATTCTTCAAAACATTCAGGAAGGAGTACTCATAGAAGATGCCCAGGCAGAGATTACCTATGTGAACCCACAATTGCTGCAGATGCTGGGATATAGAGAAGAAGAGTTACTTGGAAAGCATTATTCAAAAATTGTCTCACCTGAATATCTCGGTGTAACTGAAAGAGAATCTAAAAACCGGCCTCATGGAATCCAGGGTCGTTACGAAATCTGTCTTTTGCAGAAAAGTGGCTCTCTCCTTCCCGTGATTGTCAGTGCCACTCCCCTCTTCAAGGACGGATCATATGTGGGTGCTTTCATTGTTCTGGCCGATATTTCGGCACAGAAAAAAGCTGAAGAAGAAGTTCGTACCTTGAAAGAATTCAATGAAAACATCATCCAATCCATGCATGAGGCCATTATCATAGAAGATGCCAGGGGAGTGATTACTTTTGTCAATCCTCGATTTGAAGAATTGGTTGAATACCAGAAGGAAGATATCATTGGACACTACTGGCAGGAATTCATACCGCCAGAATTCATTTCCAAGGTTGAAGAAGAAAGTGCTCGCAGACCTCATGGTATTTCAGGACAATATGAAGCCGCTTTTCTCACCCAGAATGGCAGAAAAATTCCAGTGATGGTGGGTTCTACACCCATCTTCGAGAATGGTATCTTTAAGGGAACGATTTCTGTTTGTGTAAATCTTAGCGTGGTAAAAGAAAAAGAAGGTGAAATCAAGCGAAAAAATGAAGATCTACAACTTCTCTCTCATATCAATCATGCTCTCAACATGGGGGAGGATCTGCACACCATTTTAACCATGGCAGTAGAAGAAGTACGCACCATATTCCACATAGATTGTATTGCTATCCTTCTATTATCTTCTGATAATACGATTCATATAGAGACACATGCACTCTCCCCCCAAATCCGCCATTCTTTTACATGTGAATCTGAGGAATTTCTAAAAATTTCCTTTCCCCTAAAGAAAGGAAGGTTTTTAGAAAAAATGTGCAGGGAAAAGAAGAGCCATATCATACAAAAAGAAGATATCAAACAGATATATCAAGAAGTACCATCCCCCATTGTACAAAGGGCAAAAGAATTCCTTTCCCTTGAATCGGCAATCTTCTTCCCGCTGGTAGTGGAGAATCACATCCTGGGGATCATGGCTGTTGGATCCCGACGACAATTGACTACCGATGAAGTGAATAGGTTACAATCCCTGTCTCGATATCTGGGAGTGGCAATTCATCATGCCCAGCTGGATGAGACCCTGCAGAAAACATCTACAGACCTGAAGAAAAGCCTTTCTGAACAAATTATATTGCGTGAATTGCTGGAAACCCTATACAGTGCAAAAACATATCGTGAAGTGATGAATATTGCAGGGAGAGGATTGAAAACACTCCAGTATCAATATTATACCATTGGATTCGGAAATGCTGGAGATGATGAAATTACTATTCTGGATAGACAGGTAGAGGAATCGGTTGTCACAGCAGTTTCACACGCTATCGAACAGGTCACAGGAAAACACCCCTCTCTCAATACAATCAAACTCTGTGGAGAGGGAGGAATTTATGCATCCAATGAAGATGTGAAAGTCCTGGTCACCGATAATATCGACCTGGAACCAGAAAGGGGAATAGAAAAAACATCCCTGGCCACCTTCTTTCAGGCATGGTCAGGGGCACCCAAAGACCTCGCTTCCACCTTCATTGATTTCATAGACATTACCTCTGCCATCTGTATTCCCTTCCAGGGAGGAAAAGAATACCGGGGAATCTTTATTGTGGGAAGTAATGATGTCTTCACCTACCACGATTTTGTGGTGTTAGAGACCCTGAGCCATATAGTCGGTGAAGCCTTAGAAAAACTGGAGTATTCTGAGGCGCTGGAAACTAAATCCAGAGATTTAGAATTCTCCAACAGGCAATTGAACATGCTCCAGGAAATCAACAACGCTCTCAACTCAACCATGGATCTGGAAGAAATTTTAAAGATACTGGTGCGGGGAATCAGTTCAATATTCGGGTATAATGTCCCTTCTATCTATTTGTTGAGCAATGATAAAAAATATCTCCTGGTCAAAGAATATGACATGAACTCAAAATTGCTCAATGGGATCATCAAACTGGTTGGATTCCAGATTAAAGACTATAGAATTCCGCTGTTTGAAGGAAGTCTCCTGAAGAAAACACTGGATGAGGGAAAACCCTTCTTCACAAACGATGTAACCCGTATGCTCAAGGATTACACTGAAGATAGCAGCCTGAAAAAATTGGCAGGTACTCTTTCAAAACTGGGGAATGTGGAGTATTATACTGCTATTCCTCTCATGGCAGAGGATGAACCAGTGGGAATGCTGGCCTTTGGGAGCAATAATAAAATTGAACAGAGAGATATCGATGCCCTCAGTGGATTTCTCAATCAGGCAGCACTGGCCATAGCAAAGGCACGGCTCTATGAGGAACTGAAAGAGGCCAATCAAATGAAATCAGAATTCATCGATATTGCTTCTCATGAATTGAGAACCCCCCTCACCTCTATTAAACTCTATTTAGAAATGATCAAGATGAGCAGATACGGAAGATTGACACCTGAACTGGAGGAGAAGGTGGGACTGCTCCAATCCAGTGCTCAACGACTTCAGGAAATCATCGACCAGACCCTGGTTTCTTCACGAATCCTCAAAGAAAAACTGGAACTCAAAAAGGAAAAAATTTCACTTCCTGAATTTATCAACACCATTATCACCCAGTTGAGGCCATTGTGGGAATCGAAGAACCAGAAAGTCGAGGTACAGGGCCCCTATAAACTTCCCCCTGTCAATGCAGATGCTGAAGCTCTGTGGAAGGTAGTGACTGCCTTGCTGGACAACGCGATGAAATATTCTCCCGAGGATTCGAAAATTACCATAAAATTATATGACCTTCCACAGGAAATTCAGGTTTCAGTCATTGATGAGGGTATAGGTATTCAGCATACATATCAATCCAAAATATTTGATGAATTCTTTATCATCCCCTCAGAAACCGAATATGCCCGCATGGATGGAAGGACAGGGTTGGGATTATTCATAGCCAAAGGAATCATAGAAGGACATGGGGGGAAAATCTGGGTGGAAAGTGTGTATGGTCTTGGATCCACCTTTCATTTCACCTTACCCAAATAATTCTCATCACTTTATCTTCTGTATTTTTGTCACCAATAGTAAAAGCAAAACCTTATTAGAGGCATCAACCAATACCCCACCAGGTGAGATTGTGATATTCTGGGCTGATAAAATAGCGGAAAAAGTCACCAAAAGAGACAGAGATGTATACCTGACAGAATGCGGCCTTGGTGCATCAGGAATTCCCCACGTGGGTTCTGTGGGAGACGGTATCAGGGCATATACAGTGACCCTGGCCTTGGAAGAGAAAGGCGTGAAAAGTACATTCATTGCCTTTTCAGACGACAGGGATGGACTGAGGAAGGTACCTATTGGATTCCCTGGATTTTTAGAAGAATATATCGGGTATCCTGTGTCTGCAATTCCTGATCCCTTCGAATGTCATACAAGCTATGGAGCACACATGTCATCTTTGCTCATTGATGCATTTGAAAAAATCGGAGTGAAATTTCAGTTCCAGAGTGGGAATACCACATACCAGAATGGCATCATGGATCAGGTCATCATAGAGGCACTGAACAACTGGAAAAAGGCAGGTCAGATCATCTATAAGATGACAGGACAGGAAAAATATCTTCATCAGCTCCCCTTCCATGTGATCTGTCCCCAATGCGGAAGAATCTATACCACCAGGGCTACTCAATGGCTTCCTGAAGAAAAGAAAATAATATTCAGCTGTGATCAAGAATTCATTGGAGCAGATTCCACATCAGGAAAAGACATTCCCATTATAGGGTGTGGTCATACAGGAGAAGCCAGCATACGGGATGGAAAACTCACCTGGAAAATCGAATTTGCAGCCCGCTGGAAGGCCCTGGATATCAGTTTTGAACCCTTTGGTAAAGACATTCTCGATTCAGTGCGGGTAAATGACCGCATTGCCAGAGATATTTTCCATATCACCCCACCTGTCCACGCATTTTATGAACTCTTCGTGGAACGGGGTGGGGGAAGAATTTCCAAGAGCCGGGGAAATGTATTCACTCCTCAGGTATGGCTGATGTATGGTTCACCGGAGAGCATCCGCCTGCTCATGCTGAAACGACTGGCAGCCTCCAGAGTGGTGGATATACATGAAATACCTAAATTGATGAACGAAGTGGATCATATCAAACGAGTGTATTTTGGAAAGGAGAAGATTAAAAATGAGAGAGAACGAGCCCATCTTAACAGGCTCTATGAGTATGTTACATTCCTCAATCCACCTGAGAATGCAGGAATTACTGTTTCCTATCAAACCATGGTGCATCTCGCCCGCATGCTTCCTGAAGATTTAGAAAATCGGTACGAAATATTCAAGGACATTTTACTGCGTTCAGGCCTCATCGAAGATCATGCTGAAGAGGAGTTACAACAGAGAATCGAGTATGCTACCCGATGGGCAGAGATGGAGGAGACAGAATCAGAAGACATGTCCCTCAGCACACAGGAAAAAAAAGCACTCGCCACCCTGCAAGAACGGCTCACTGAAGATATGAGTGGAGAAAACATCCAGGAATTAATCTTTTCCACTGCACAAACTCATGACATTTCCCCCCGCAGGTTTTTCACCGTGCTCTACATGATTCTGTTGGGAACAGACAGAGGACCCCGGGCAGGAAATCTCATAGAAGCACTGGGTATCCAGCGCGTTCAGAGCCTGATCGAAAATGAAATCGACTGACCAATTCCTTCCAGTATACTCAAATCAGTGACTATTGGCCATATTTTTATCAGATATCTCCTGAAAGGTGGATCATAATACTGTCACACTGACAGGACTACAGGAATTATTGTGTATGACTGGCAATGATGACTCCCCTCTATATGAGGGAGGCATGTACACTTCTGCTCAGGATATAACATCCTCATTATTAACTAGACAGGTGGAAAATGCCGATACTCCCCCACCGCAGAGCCCAGCTCCTGAATATATCTCCCACTTCCCTCTGTTCAACGCTTTGAAGCCTGTACCGGAGCGTTTTTAAAGGTAGTCACAGAGAAAAATCATGGCCCTCGATAATCTGGGTAAAGCCATTAATAAAGCATTGCGGAAACTCACTGGAGGAGTGGTGGATGAAACGCTGATCAAGGAGATCACCCGTGATATCCAGAGAGCATTGCTCCAGGCAGATGTAAATGTTAAATTAGTATTCGAACTAACCCAGCGAATACAGGAAAGAGCCCTGGAAGAAAAACTACCACCCGGCATATCCAGGGCAGAACATGTTACCAAAATCGTATATGACGAAATCACTTCTATTCTCGGAGATAAAAAAGAAAAAATCCACATGGAACACCATCCCACAATACTGCTTTTAATCGGAATCCAGGGTTCGGGAAAAACCACTACCTGTGGAAAACTCGCCCGCCACTTCCAGAAAAAAGGATTCAAACCCAGTATTGTCTGTACAGACACCTATCGACCAGGAGCATATGCTCAGCTCCAGCAATATTCGTCGGTGGATGTATTCGGAGATCCTCAGGAAAAAGATGCTATTATGTTGGCAAAAGAAGGTGTGGCTCATTTTGCCAATAAACATGCTGATCTGATCATCGTGGATACTGCAGGAAGGCACAAAGAAGAAACAAGCCTTATTGAAGAAATGAAAAGGATTTCCCAGGCCATCAACCCCCATGAAGTCATCTTGGTCATCGATGGAACCATCGGCCAGCAGGCTTACCAGCAGGCTGAAGCCTTCATGGAGGCTACAGATATCGGGTCCATCATTATCACCAAACTGGATGGGTCTGCAAAGGGGGGGGGAGCCCTCTCTGCAGTTCATGCCACAGGAGCACCCATTAAATTCATCGGTGAAGGGGAAAAAATCGATGCTCTCGAGGAATTTGATCCCAAACGGTATGTCGCACGGCTGCTTGGACTGGGAGACCTGGAATCTCTTCTGGCAAAGGTTACCGAAGCCACAGAAAAACATGAGCTCACCGAAAAAGATGCTATGAAATTCATCACCGGAAAATTCACCCTCAAAGACATGTACCAGCAACTGGAAATGGTTTCCTCCATGGGCCCTTTGCAGCAGATCATGAAGATGATACCGGGATTCAGCATGAATGTCCCCTCAGATATGGTTGAACTCTCTGAGGAACGGTTGAAAAAATTCAGGATTATCATGGATTCCATGACCTCAAAAGAATTAGAAGAACCGAAATCCATTCATTTTTCCAATATAAAACGAATCGCCCGGGGTTCTGGTAGCACTCATCACGAGGTCCGTGAATTGCTGGATCAGTACAACATGATGAAGAAACTGTTTAAACAATTTGGAAAACGGGGGAAACGTATGAAACTCCCCAAAGGATTCCAGATATAAATGGTTTACTCTCTTCATTTATTTTAAGTCCTTCCTATTTTTTTATGCGTCTTTTCTGTCGAATTTTTTATATTAGAGAGTATATGTACCTGTATATCTCCAGCATGTAATCCTATTATTATTCCATATAATAAAGCTATATAATTAATCAATAATATTAATCAACAATGCAAACATTTATAAAGGACGGATGGTATATATTACCGTTGGTGTGTACATGAAAAAACTCAGTGAGGTTCTCGGTGACAAAATCAGCAAAGAAAAGAAGTACGAAGATGAGTACTATGAAGAACAGGATACTGGTGGACTCTCCATGTCTCGAGGATTTAAAGACGTTGACGCTGTTAATTACGAAGAAGATATCCTCTCAGAAGAATTCCTGGAATATGGAGTGACCTATATAAAGCCTGTGAAATTGAGGAGTCTCGCCGATGTACAGCGCATCAACCAGGAACTCAATGAAGGAAATATTGTGCTGGGAGATATCACACCCCTCTTAACCAGGGACCCTCAGGAACTCAAACGAGCCATAGACCAGTTGAAGGGAATCTGCAGAGGTATTGGTGGAGATATTATCGGTATTGGAGAGAGTAAGATTCTGGTCACCCCAACAAACATTCATATTTACAGAAAAAAAGAGTAGATATTGATGGAGTGTCCACAGTGTGGCTCCTGGCTCACCATTCTCACACAGACCATTGATATTCCTTATTTTGGAGCAGTATTACAATCCTCTTTTACCTGTACGTGTGGGTACCGGTTTATCGATATTTTCCCTTTCGAAGAACATCCCCCTTCGCGATATACCCTTACCATCACCCAAGGAGAACTCCAGTCGCGAGTGGTAAAATCCTCCACCTGCATCATAGAAGTGCCTGAACTGGGAGTCAGAGTGGATCCCGGTCCACGATCAGAAGGCATCGTCACCAATGTAGAAGGTATTCTCCGTCGAATTGAAGATGCTGTAAAAATAGGGATACACTGGGGAGATACGTCCCAAAAAAAAGAAGGAAAACAAATTCTGAAAAAGATCCATAAAATTTTAGATGGCTCGGATTCTGCAACACTGATAGTGGAAGATAGTCGTGGATTCAGCTGTATTATTTCCAAGAACACCAGGAAAACATTGCTGTAGGGAGGAACGGCAGGAGGGGAATTTACTTATCATGAGGAAAGGAGGGTTAATGACGAGCGAACTCCCCTGATCGTCCTGCCAATCCTTCAATGATCAGTATGATGAATAGTTGTGCAGTCGCCAGTAATGGTGTTTTTTTTCTCATATCAAGTCACCTATTCATTATTGATAATCAATAGTATATAAACTTTTCGGTAAACATAGGTAATCATGGTCTTTATCCGCAACGTTTATATAGGAAGGATGAGAAGAGTCGTTAATGGAAACCGACACAGAAAAGCTAATACTGGAGTTTCTTAAGAAACAGTCTATGGGAGCGACAGTTACAGATATTGCAAACAAACTCGATATGTCGAGAACGACCACTGTTAAGTATCTGGAAGTCATGCGCGCCACCGGTCTGTTAGATTATAAAGAAGTAGGGATGGCAAAACTGTGGTTTGTTTCCACCCGATTATCCTATGCTGAGCATGTGCTCATAGAAAAAACACGCCAGGTACTCAAAGCTATTGAAACACCTGAAAAACATTTAGAATTGATCATGCGGGCCATCCAGCCACATATTGACACATTCAAACATTACTCCCTCGAAGAACGAAAGAAACTGGCCACTCTGTTCAGAGAGATGGCTGATGAAATGGAATCTGAATAATAAGATCAATTATAGCCTTTTCTTCATCATAACTGCATCTTCATCATTTTCATAATAGTGCTTGACAATTTTTTGTTTTTCGAATCCTAATTTTTCATACAGCGCAATAGCTGTTGTATTGGAGATCCTCACTTCAAGTTTTACCCTTTTTTTCCCCAATTCACGGAAAATCATGCACATTTCTTCTACCAGCTGTCGAGCAATGCCTTTTCTCCTCCATGATGAGAGTGTGGCTACAGAAACGATATGTCCTTCTTTCCAGCTGGAAATTCCTGCAATATATCCCAGGACAGTACCGCCCTGTTCTGCAACCAAAAATGTCTCCGGGTATTTTTCAAAAAGAAAGGTCAATACCTCGGTAGGATAGGGATTATCAAAACTGCTGTGTTCAATCACGATGATCTGATAGATATCATCAGCTCTGACCTGCCGTATTATCATGTAACAGTTCCTCCAGATCCATACCCTGTTCCGGATCCACCCGGTACCCTTTTTCTGTGGGGGTAATATCCTGTGGCGTATAAAGCTTGAGGGTTCTACCGAATTTTACCGCAATGAGTGGTTCGGACCCAAAAACGGAACAAAACTCCTCCAGATCAGTTATCTCCTGTTTAGTTAAATATTTATATTTTTTCTTTGTGCTTTTCACCTGCAAAGCAATATATCGATTGCCATTTCCTGCAACAATATCTGGATGTGGTCTCTTGTATGCTCTACCCGATCCTGGAACCCGTATGGCTGCAAATTGGAGGTCCCAGAGTTTTTCCACAACGTAGTGCTCTGCTCGTCTGCCCTTTTTATACATATGAAGGTTTATATTTGTGCATATTAAAAGGTTGGTATGAAGATACTCTCCTCCCATCCAGACCGCGATACCATCCGTATTAAAGTAGAATCATTGGAAGACCTCTGGCATCTGGATCACATCCTGGAAGTGGGGGATACGCTGAGAGCCAGGACCTACAGGCGACAGGACCAGAGAACAGATATGGTGCGAGCACAGCGCGCTGAAAAAAAACCGGTGACCCTCACCATACAGGTGGAAAAAATTGAATTTCATCAGTATTCTGCCTGGCTCAGAGCCACAGGCCCCATACTGGAAGGTGAGGACATGGGAAGTTATCATACCATAAATATTGAAGAGGGATCTATCTGTACCATCACCAAGAAATGGAAACAACACCATTTGGACAGGCTCCAGGAAGCGGTGGCCCAGACCATGACTCCCAAGATTTTAATAGTGGTCATGGATGATGAGGAAGCCGATTTTGGAATTATCAGACAGTTTGGTGTTGAACACACAGCCACTATATATTCTCAGATTCCTGGAAAAAGGGATCCTGGTCAACGAAAATCCAAAAAAAATGAATTTTATAAAGAAATTTCCGAAAAAATTATGGAATATGATTTACCGACAATCATTGCCGGTCCGGGATTTACAAAAGAAGAATTTAAAACCTATTTTACCACTGTATCTGATAAATCTTTAGTTATTGAATCTGTCAGTACTACAGGAAAAACAGGACTCTATGAGGTAATTAAAAAAGGATTGGTGGAACATGTTTTCCAGGATTCTAAAACTGCTTCCGATATTCAATTGATCGAAGAACTATTCTCGTCTATCATAAAAGATATGGCAGTGTATGGCATGGACGATGTCAGAAAAGCTATCGATTATGGTGCCTGTGAAAAATTACTGCTTGCAGATTCTTTACTGAGAACAGATCCCCAGGCTGAAAGCCTGCTCGAAAAGGCACGTGAAAAAGGAGGAGAAACTCACATTATCTCCACCCAACATGAAGGAGGGGAAAAACTGGAACATCTGGGGGGTATTGCAGCCTTTCTGCGATTTAAGATTGGATAATCTATGGAAAAATAGTGTAACGGATATCCATTTCCTTCTCCATTTCTTTATTTTTTCCTTTATTCTTTCCTTTTTTTGGTTTTTCCTTTTCTGCTGATGGATTGGCTGAAGTATTATTTTTACAGTTCGATGTGGCATGTCCTACCATCTAATAACTCCTGCCCTGTTATATTCCCATCCGTTTGCTCTGATCAAAATCCACAATACTTAAATAATATCCCTTGAAAAATTTCTATACATGGAAACTATGAGAGATTTGAATCCAACAGAAATGAAACTGCTGGATTTATTGGGAAAAAACCCTGAATACACCAATAAAAAACTTACAGCCTTAATTGGATTGAAAAATCCATCATATATTTCCACATTAAAGACTCAACTGGAGGATAAACATTATCTTGTAGGTCCATATGCTCAATCTGACTATGGTCGTATCTTTAAGAATCGATTGCGAAAAGCTATTGTAATCGTACTTTTTGAACGATCCTACCAGGAAATTGTCTCGCTTCTGGAATCAATTCGTTGTTTTTCTTATCTCTACCCTATCGAAGAACGATTTTTCAAAGGATATATCATGGGTATCTTCGACAGCGATACAGAAGAAATAATACACATATTTGATTATTTAAAAAAGGAAGGTATTATTTTTCATTATGAATTGTATGAGCAGGAATACAAAACTCATGTACTAACACCATCATTTTTTAGTAATTCTGAAAAATCCACCTTTGTCCCTGTTCTCCAGAATCTCTGTACAGATACCACAATCCCCGACCTTGAATTTGGATCGTTTTCAGGCATTTCTCTCTCTCAACCGGAGCAGACTCTCATTTCCTATTTTGAACAGGGAGTATGGAAACTCACCCAGATCATGGAAACAGAACGAGAAAAAGGCCAGTTCTATACTTATGCTGAATGGAAAGCAGCCAAGGATCGATTACGGTTTCATGATTGTATTCGTCCAGTATGCGATATATTTCCCCTTCCCACCATGGATTGTGCTCATTTTTTCCTGTTCATTCGCGCTCATGATCTGGCCACCACAAAAAAGATTATTTTCAATTTTGGGAAAGATGCTCGCCTTTACAGAAAGGTATTCCTGTGGACATCATATAAAACATCGACTCCGTATGGAGTCATCTACTGCATTTCTCATCCCGAATTTACCATCCGATTACTGAGACAACTGGATATGTATGAAGAAATAGAAGATATGAAATTTTTTGTCATCCGCAAGGAATTTTCACTGTGGCGAGGAAAGAGTATTGCCATGCACAGATATGATGCACGCGCCCATACCCTTTATTACCCTTATACTCAGTATCTGAATCAGATGAAAGCATTGATTGAGGAGGATATATGCCCCCCGTTATCACCCCCCATGGAAAAATAGACACTCCCGCCCTGATTCCTGTGGTAGCTGCCTCCTATGGTATCTGGGACAAATGGATTGCTGGAGATTTCCCTGCTCCCTGGGATCTCTCACAGGGTGTTATCCTGAGTCTGTACCATATGTTGCAGTATGCCTATAGAGACAGGATTCTCAGCCAGGGTGTCCATGCAGTATTGGGAACTCACCGCCCGGTGTTTATAGACAGCGGTGGATTTCAATACATGAAAAAAGGAGTAGAACTGGATCCTTTGGATGTGTTACGATATGAAGAACAGACACAGTGTGATATTGGTATTACCTTCGATTATCCTATCCAGCCAGAAACTCCTTCTCATGAAAAAGAAAAGCGCCTCATGAGATCTATTCTCTCTGCAAATAGTATGTTGAAAGAAAAAAAAACATCTATGCAATTGTATGGCGCAATTCATGGTTCACATCCACAGGAAATTATCCAGTATATGGATCAATTGGAGAATGGATTCTCAGGATATGGTATTGGATCACTGGTACCGCGGAAAAACCAACTCCATCATCTCATAACCATGATTCACCATGTGAGACAGAATACAGAAAAACCACTGCATTGCTTTGGAATCACTGGATTCCCTGCTCTTTTTGCCCTTTCTTATCTGGGTGTGGATACTTTCGATTCCTGGGCATATGTGGTAGCGGCTGCTTTCAAGGAATTTGTACATCCTGTCACTCTCTCCCGGGTGAAGAAAATCAAAGAACTGGACCGACTTCCTTCCTGTGATTGCAGTATATGCCAGCAATATTCACTGAAAGACATGATCAACCCTACCAGTGAATCTGAAATCATTCTGGCTCTTCACAATTTGCATGTGTTTCTCAGGGAAATGAAAGGAATCCGGGAGGCTTCCCAGGAAAATAACCTGAGAGAATACATTATGAATCGCTCTCGCACTGCCAACAGGAGAGTGAAAAAGGCTTTTGACATAGCCGACTCAGTTGTGTCTCAATCGCCATAATTCCTTCATGCAATTAATTTTTCCAGGTTTGGTCTGTAATACCTTCGGAGGGTACCACCTTTTCAATATATGATCTTGAGTATAAGTGTTATAACATATTTATTAATAGAATATTAACAACGTTCAGTAAGTTTAAAATAGAAAGATTTATATACCGGTTGATTGTAGAAGGGATGTCGAGAAATGAAATGAAAGAGGTTGATTCCAGAAGGAAGGTGAAAGATGGGCCACGTATATGTGGCCTTTTCCTTTTTTTGATTCACTTGCAGGAGATGTCTGAAATTACATTACATTTCCCTTTTTTTATGATACAACTGGGATCATCCATGAGATCCCATACATTATGGTGAGTACCATATCGAAAACTCTTTATAGTTTGTGCCTGTTGGTTACTCATGAAAGCATATCTGGAACTTATCCGGCCCTCCAATTCCATAATGGCAGGATTTGCTGTTTTCCTTTCAGGAATGATAGCCACTGGAAGAGAATTTCCTCCCATAGATGTGTTCTTTGCTGTATTGGGTACAATTACTGCATCATCAGCCGGTATGGTTATCAACGATTATTTTGATTATGATATTGACATCATCAATCGGCCGGATAGGGTACTCCCCCGGGGAGCCCTTTCCAGAAAAAATGCATTATTCTTTGCAGTGATACTGTTCATCCTCGCTTATATATTCATCTCATTGACCAATCCATTGTGTATCGTTATTGGATATCCTGCAGTGATCCTCATAGGGGTATATTCATGGAAACTCAAACGATTACCCTTCATTGGAAATTTCGTGGTAGCCTTCCTGACCAGCCTGACCCTTATCTATGGGGGAGCAGCAGCTGGAAGCATTGTCCTTGTTACCATGCTGGCTATATGTGCTTTCTTTGCCAATCTTTCCCGGGAAATAGTCAAAGATATTGAAGATATAAAGGGGGATAAAGAACTGGGATCAAAAACACTTCCCATAATATATGGGGTTCCGACATTATCCCTTATAGCTGCAGTACTGTTAGGTATTGGTGTTGCCGCAACATTCCTCCCCTATTTTTCTGGATTATTTGGCTGGATTTATCTCGTGTTAATCACTCCTGTAGATGGTATCATGCTCTACATGATGTATCTTCTGATACAGAGAAGAATCGACAAGGTCTCATTGATTCAGCGAGTGGAAAAAGCAGGGATGTATACGGTTTTACTCATATTTTTCATATCAAAAATGATACAATAGAGTAATTTCGGGCTCTGAGAAAGCACTTCAGACGATTTGACTAATTTTAGACAACAAAAATTTATAAAGATTCCATTACCCCCTCTTTTTGAGATCGCATTTTCCCATCCACACAGGTGACACATCGTGGTAGTGATAAACAAAAAAAGAATAATAGACCTCCTTAAACATATTGAACAGGAAAATCCCGATATTGAGACATCTACAATCATCACCAGTCGGGGAACTGTAATAGAATCTGAATCTGAATTTCATGTTCCTGTCCACCCTGCCCCTGTAACTTCCTCCATAGCTCTATTTCTCTTGGGTCAACATATTCTCTCGGAGTGCAACCTGGGAACAGCAATTGAGGTGAGACTCTGTAGAGGACAACGAGACGTGGTAATCAGTGGGCTGGGAGACCAGGGTATCTTGCTCACCATTATCAGAAAAGGAAAAGATATTTCCTCATGATGGGAAAAGTACAGATCATCATTGTCAACTCTCACAGGTTATTAGTTTCAGGATACAGATCATCTTTTTTCTGGGGAGTTATGGATCTCTTTTCCACAATGCGGGCAGATGATAATTGATGATAGTTCTTCAGATTCTCCCTGGACATGTTCACGGTTCTTTGTCGTGGTATGCTGTAATTCTTCTGCAAATCCAGAAGCCAAAATCCCTGCCGGAAGAGCAAAGAGACCGATTCCTAGCAGGGCAATGACAGCACCCAGGAATTTACCAAGAGGAGTGATGGGATACACATCTCCATATCCCACCGTAGTCAGCGTGGCCATGCCCCACCACATGGCAGCAGGGATGCTGGAGAAAGATTCGGGTTGGGCATCATGTTCTACCGTATACACCAGACTGGAGGCCAGCACCAGCATGATGAATATGACAAAGATGGTGACCACGAATTCCTCCTTCTTTTTCTTCATCACATTGCCCATGGTTTGTAATGATTCTGAATACCGACCCATCTTAAATAATCGAAATAATCGAAAGAGCCGCAAAGATCTCATGAAGCGGGGATCCAGAGGGAGGATAACAGGAAGATAAAAGGGAAGCACTGCGCATAAATCGATGAGGGCCATGGGTTGGCTCATGAATCGAATTCTCCCCTTGAATGGATGGGTATATTTCTCGTTTTCAGTGCAGGTCCACACCCTGAGTATGTATTCACCGGTGAATATGGTAATTGAAATCAATTCCAGTGTCTCAAACACCGATGCATAGGGTTGGGCCAGACTCTCCACAGTTTCCAGAACTACTGCAGTGATGTTGACGGCAATTAACCCTATTAAAAATATATCGAAGCCTTTGCTCACCGGATCATTGTCCGATGCAGTTTCTAACAGCTCATAGATTCTCTGTTTTCCCATCACAACCTCACATCCCTCTCACCTGATGAGTATGGTAAAAAAGGAGAAGGAAAGAGAGTTTTTAAGCACTTGCCTGCCATCTCTTTTCTATGAAGTCTGGAATACCAGAAGAATCCTTTGGTCCCACTATGACTTCCCATCCTGAGAGTTGTTCTAACTCTCCCGATATTCTGGCCGCCATACCGGGTAGGATGATCTTCTTGTGGTTAAAAACCGCCTCCACCTTATTCTCTTCCAGAGCTTCCCGGGCCTTGTAAGCATCCAGCTGTCCCCCTGCAACCGCTGCTTCTACTCCCAGTCCCTCTGTATCGAATACCAGGAGACAACAGTCCAGTCCTGCAGATTCAATATCTGAGGCCACCGTGTAATAGGTCAGGGCAAAATTGGTAGTGGCCAATAATGGTGAATCTTCAGTTGGACTCCCAAATTCTATCAATCCTGGTTCTACAGATACTGGTTTTCGAGGGTCTGTATAAATATTTTGCCGCAGGGTAATTATAGGGAGTACTGCGTACATATCAATATTATGAAATATGATCAAATCTGTAAATCGATCAATCATCAATGCTGCTGTCATTACTTCCTTCATGGGATCGGATGCGCGTGCTGGTATTCCTATGAGGGGGCAGTTGAGAATCTCATTTTCATTCATGGATGTTCTCCGAATCTGCACCATGCTGTTGAGAGTTACCGATAAATTTTCGGGGTGGGAACCGGGGTCTACTGCAATATCCTTGAGTCCCATGGTCTGCAGGGCTGCAGCCACAGATTTCAACTGGGATAAATCGTTATCTGCAAAAGCTACCACAGGACAATCATAGTCCCGGGCAATCTCTCCCATGTCCTCCCAGGTTTCCTTCGTTGCAGCATAGAGTAATGGTCGATCATTATACACTTCGAGGGCAGCCCTGTGGGATTCAGGAATAAAACTGCAATAGATGAGAGCTTTATCTGTATTTTCTGATACTTTCTGTACACATTCAGCAAAAATATCGGGATTCTGTGAGGTATTCTTTATGGCTACTGCCTGCAGGGTGAGATGCTGTCCGATCCGTTCATGATCAAAATTGGTGACATAACGGACCCTCTCCAGAAGCTCTTCTTCAGACATTTGATCTGTCACTTCTATGGAGATAGCTGTTTCATTGAAATAGGTGAGTTCGTGCCGATAGAGCACATCTTCCCCCCCAATTTTAACGGGCGATTTTTTCCCGAATATGACCTGCCGTACTGCTGGTGCAGTTAATTTCACCAGTATCTCCATATCCTGACCTTTGAGGTAAGGACAGTCTTTGAGGGTAAGAGCTCGTTCGATGATCTGGGAAGCAAAGGCCATGCAGGTCTTCTCACCGCATTCGCCACAATTGGTTTTGGGAAGATTCTTATAAATATCCAGAGGGCCCAGTTTTTTCATCTCAGGCACCTCCTGTCAACCACTCTGCTGCCGGAGTCATGGGTTGATCCTCTGTGAGTTGAGTGATCATTTCCCTGAACAGCTGAACCGAAGTAGGGCACATCATCATGAAGAGATTACAGCCAGCCAGACACAGAGTAAAGGCAGATACTGCTTCCCACAGGGGACCACGTTTCATACGGTCACCCCAGGTTTCTCCTTCGTTAGGAGATTCTTTCATCCACGCTTCCCGCGCTCCCCAGGCATTGGTAGTCCCCGATGCAATGGGACACTGCAGATCGGTATCTCCTTTGAGTGCAGCCAGCCGCATTCGTTCCATCATGGAAAAGGAATATTCCAGTCCATATCCCAGTGCTGCAGTGGTGGGATCGATGAGCATATTCTCTCGCTCGACACCCATATCGAAGAGATGCCGGTTCAGTGTTTTTTGATCATTGATATCCAGCTGCGTCCAGGAGAGCACTACATGATCATGATCCAGGGCAGCCTGGGCCACTGTCTTATAATCCAGATTCATACTGGCCGAATTCAACATCACCCGTTCTCCGTCTGCAACTTCTGCTGCTTTTTCTAAAATTTCCGGATCCTTATTGGGATTACCTGAACCACCTATGATGATAGGTACTTTCACTGCCTGTAATACCTCTTCTACCGTTTTCATAGCTTCCTTTACCGGCGTATCCTTGAGAAGAGGATCGGTAGAAATGAGATGAATCGTTACCATATCGGCATCAAATTTATCCACACATAATTGAGCCCAGGCAGCAGGATCTTCCAGGACTTCTTTATAATGAACTTTCACTGGTTTTGCCAGCCCTATTTTCATATCAAAAACATCGAACGCTATGACTGGTTTATGTGGATTGTTGTGTTCGAAGCGGTAAAAGGGCATAGTCTTTTCCCCTCCTACCTGGAGGGTATGACTGCGAGTTCCCCCCTCTGCTTTGGTATGACCAAAGCTTACTACTGGAATTTCTCCCCGATACTCCTCCAGAGGGGATTCATAGGATAATTCTCTGTATTCTGCCTTTCTCATGGCGTGCTCGATGGGGCTCATGAACAGTTCCAATTCTTCAGCAAATATTTCCACATTTTCCAGTTCAATTTCATCGGTATCTGCCAGTATACGAATAAGTGTCTCAATATCCATATGATCACCCTGACAATTCGAGCCGTTCTGCATTGATATCCACATCTTCCAACTCGATCTTTTTGTTTTTCTCTAACATTTCTGCCAGTTCTTCTAATTCCATGAAATCACCTTTACAATATCTTTTCTATCAATTGGTGAACCGCTTCCCTAGCCTGGGAATGTTCTGGGAGGGGATCACCTCGATAACATGCTTTTTCAATTTCAGGATCATGGGGTATGAATCCTAAAAAGTGGAGGCCTGTCTCTGCTACCCGTTCGTCATCATCCTCACATAGCGGGCAGTTATTGATCACTACATATAAATGATTGAAGCGAGCCTGTAACTCGTGGGCCAGGTCTTTAATTCTGACTGCAGTGTTGAAACTCCGCTGGGACCCATCTGCTACCACTATCATATCCTGAACACCGATGGTGGTACGTCTGGAGATATGTTCGAGGCCGGCTTCTGAATCTATGACAATATACTCGTAATTTTCAGCCAGAATGTCCATGATTCGTCTCAGTAAATTGTTGACCATGCAATAACATTCCGGACCCTCAGGCCGTCCCATAACCAGAAGATCAAATCCCTCATTTTCAGAAAGGATTTCATAAGTCTTCCCTTCCAGCCATACATCCTTGGAATACTGGGGAGGGAGCTTATATTTCTTCTCCAGCAGTTCCTCTCGAATATCTCCCACCGTGCCTGTGATCTGTGCACCCAGGGCCTCAGGGAGATTTGAATCGGCATCGGCATCGATGGCCAGCACCAGACCCTTCTTCATCAGTTCTCTCACAGTGAGGGCAGCGAGCACAGTTTTCCCTGTACCACCCTTACCTGAAATTGCGAAAGCGTGCATCTATTTCCTCCTGATAATCACCTTGTCTGCATGTATACGGGCATTTTTCAGAATCAGACGGGTGCCTGCAAAGGCTTCACCCATGGGTACTATTTCCAGTTCTTCTGCTTCCATCACAGCTGCTTCCTCCCATCGCTGGGTAACCGGGTGCTCCTGTTCTTCCAGAAAATCTCGTAATTCATCCACTTCGGTGGTGATTTCCTCGGTAGCAATTTTATCATATAATTCCTCAGGGATAGCATCCTGCACCTGCTCTTTGATGAATTTGGGCATCCATACGATTCGATCCCATCCGCCGTCGGTTATGAAGAACTTGGGGGATCTCATATACTCAATAGCAATACCCAGGAATCCATCCAGCTGTTTCCCTCCTCCCGTCTGGGTAGCCAGCGTGGAAAAGGGAACACCGATCACTGTCTCACCCCGGTAATTCCGGTGACAGATGCCAATTCCATCCACCTCTGGAATGAAGAACGCAATGGCTTCAAAACACCCGCAGGAAGTATGGGGGTATCCAAACATGGTGTGTAGCCAGAAACGTTGATTTTCTCCCAGAGATTTATCTTGTATCACCTCATTGATACCAGAATACTCAAATTTCTCTTTATCAATGAGTTCTCCCTTTTCAATCTTGAAATTGGGTCCCTTGGGATCCACTCTGGCTGCAGCCCTTCCATCGAACCAGTTAATAGCACCGCACAGAGAGATACGGTCTGGAGTAATAGCACATACATGGGTGGGAGCAAAAGACTGACACAGCACACAGCCATAGAATTCGTCTACATCATCATCTGATAAGTCTCTGGCTCTAGCATCTCTGGCTTCGTAGATTTTCCGTGCATTTTCCTCAAAGGGTTTCACATCCTCTTCTTCGGTCATGAAGGTGATCTGAATCTTCTCGATGATGGGCAATTCTGCTTTGAACAATTTTATCAAAGCCTGTCCCAGATAGGTGAATGAATTAAATCCCTTCTGGAAGGATTTCTTGGAGAGACGACACCAGAGATCATAGCGTTGATTGACATGCATGAATCCCTCGATATAATTGGAAAAATCATGGATACGCCGTTCAATCACAGCTTCGAGATCCTTTTCTACCTGTTTTCCTGCGACTTCCACCAGGATGACCAGAGGATACTGTCCACCTTCTTCCATGTCTTTCAAATCTTTTCCCTTGATTATAATCTTGCCATCTTCAATCTCATCCATTCCTCTGCATTGTACCAGTTCAGCTTTGTGTTCCACCTTTGTACCGCCCAGTTCTACCTGCATATCCTGTTTTCGTATTCGTTCTCCTTCATATACCACGCCAATTTCTACTGGAATTTCTTCAGCCATTTTTTATTCCTCCATGAATTTCATCAGATCGCTCAAAATGGAATTCCATTTCTCTTCTTTCACATTATCAAAAGAATATGTGGCATTAGGCTGATAGAATCTAGAAACAGACATCGTCTTGCACGATGAGAAGTGTTTAAGGCAGGAAAGCATCTGTGATTCGAAATAATAGGGAGATCCCATGTATATGGCCAGATCATAGGGTCCTTTTCCGTCCAGTCCCTTCCATTGAGATACATCTCTCAGTAAATTGGTGATATTGACCTTATTCATAGCCACGGGAGTGATTCCTTTTTCTTTGAACAGAGGAAGGGTATTGGGAGCAGCTATTAATGCACCATCTGCAAGCGTGATAGCTTCTTCCACATCCTCCAGCTTTGATCCTGTGATCACTATTCTTCTCTTGGCCTTCTTGATAATCTTTGCTGCCTGTTTGGGATTCACTGCCAATGCTGTCTTTATTCCTGGAACATTTCCTGGAAAATAGGGTTTCGCCATGAGCTTACCTCCTCACCAGCCTTTCGATCAATGTGGGATCGATCATCTGTTTTTCCTTCCAGCCTGTTTCTTTTAAAATTTCATCGATTTTATCTTTTTCTGTGATGGGGATATCTGCTCTGGTTCTGATATAGTAATGAATATCATCTGGATATTCGCCACAGTATCGTTTGTGTAAATCGATGTAGTGAGCCAGTTTTATCTGTCGGCCCTTGGTGGTATCATTGGGTCTGATGCATAATTTTGCAGCCATGACAATGGCTTCTTCCTTTGATTCTGAAGCATAAATGAGATGCTCTGGTCCTGGACCGACCTGCACCTTTGTCCCATCCCGTGCATTGAATACTTCCCAATCCTTGGGAACATCTTTTCTTCCCAGATACATCCGCCGGTATTTCGCACCCCGTGCTCCAATGATAACTGGAATACCCAGCCTGTTGCAGCCGGTGGCAATGGATGCTGCTTTCTGCGACATAGCACCCCATGCGATACCCACGGCCCCCACTCTGTTCAGGATATAATCGGCAATTTCCTCGTAATTTGCCCGTAAATCCCGGTGAGCAAAAATGGATGCGATTTTAATGGCAGCACCTGCTATATGGGCATTGGACACACAGGAGCCAACATTAACCAGACATCCTGCATCAAAATTGCCTGGATACTGTTCATAGAGAGTTTTTCCCTCTTCATCCTTCCACATGGCAATATCCATGGCTGCACATCCTGTAGCTACCACGATATAACGTCTATCCAGGAAGGTCTTGGCCATTTCCACCACTTCTTGAGGACCATCTTCATAATTGGGACATCCCACAAAGGCGATGACACCGGGGATTTCACCCATGACGATGGGTTGACCTACATTCCGGATTTCTGTATCCTGGATAGGACCCCTTCCCACTCTGATCTTGTATTTTTCGTCCATGATCATTTCTTTCGCTGCTTCTGTCATGACCTTGATAATATCGATTCCCTGGGGGCACACAGCCAGACATTTTCCACATCCCATACAGGTCATGAACATCTTGGAAAAGTAGGAGTAATCACCTTCCTGGGCTTCTTTCATGCCTCTGGAAATCTTTATGAAATTTTCACAGGCCTGATTACACTTTTCACACTGGATACATTCAGATGCGGCTTTCTGTACATCAAATTTTTCTTTCTTTCGCTTGGGGTGTATTTTTCGGGCCACTTCCACCGCAATTTCTCCCAGCACTTCGGGATCTAAAATCAAGGCCCCGGGTATCTCTCCCTTCACCAGTAAATCAATGGTCTCCTGAGGATCTTTATGTGTCCTGTCTTGCAGGCCATAACAGATCTTATCGGTGGTAGCCAGCACAACAGTGCCTGTTTCCTGAGCTAACTGGAGTGTATCTGTCCTGATGCACTGTTCATCCACGGTGATGACATCGGCTACGCCACTTTTCAAATACTTGATTTGATGGGAAATATGTCCTGCAACTTTTGCTCTGTTTTCATATCGTGTCATATCAATTGCAGTACAACACAATCCAGCTATTTCCACATCGCCATAGAGTCCCTTGATATTCATATAGTCCATGATACCTGCTGATGGCACTGTGTTATGACCGAAACACAAAATGACTGGCTTAGTCCTGTCGATGACCCCTAACCCTATTTCTACCAGAGGTGCATCTGGTTCTCCTTTAGGAAGATCATAAAGGCAGATCTGTGCGATATCTGCCACTTCCATGAACATCTGATCGATCATGGATGCATGGAGTGCCTTGGACTCAAAATCGATGACATTTCCCTCCTGGCCGGTATGGGTGGCAGATAATAAATGGGTGATCTGTTCGTCTGCATAATCTAAGACTTCGATGAAATCACTCATTTTAGTGGGTCTGATTCCCGTGACCAATCGGGTAACAGGAGCTTCTACCTGTACTCCATCACCCATGTTAATGGGGATATCTCCGGCTGTTTCCAATGCATGATCCACCAGGTGTCGGGCATGGGCACCGTGAGCCGTGGACCCTATCAGGCAGGCCAGGAGAATAATCCTCCCCTGCTGGGTTTCAATATCCAGTCCACAGGCCCCCTTCTTATGATCTGAAAGATCACACTTTCCATAGGTACACAGGCAGCAGTAATCACAGAATGGGCCATAGAATGGTTTGTATCGATTCAGCAATGTAAAGTCCCAATCCCGTAAATCGGTGGGTGAGGGCATGGGGGTGGGTCCCATCTTCTCATCCCATTCTTCACCGAGAATTTTTCCTATCGTCACTTCCAGTCCTTTGATGGTTGTATCTGCTGTATTAATCTCTTCTGCTTTCAAACTGGCTTGTTTCATTCAAATCCTCCATCAGATTTTAGAATTCAAAGATTATGAATTTTTACTCCTTTTTCACGTAATTTCCATTTAAGGTTTTCTCTTTATATATGTATACCTTTACATACGTAAAAATTTTATTGATCTCGAATTTTTGTCACAATGTTTATGTATGTAAACATTTATGTATGTATAGCCTTAATACAATATATTATTGCCCTTTTATAAATCTAAATTAAAAATAATTGAAATATAATTAAATTAATATTACAATCCTTCATTTTTTTCTTTTAAAATTAGTTTTAAACATCCTGACAATCCCCTCATTGCTTTCTGTTCTGTATCGGCAGTGGCAATGATGAGAACATCCCCTTCACCAGGAGTAAATTCATCCATGAGGTAACGTGCTTTTTCTGGATGAAGAGAAGACGATTCTCCTGGAAACTGAAGGGTACCACCTCTGGAAATCAGAGTAGTAGCACCACAAGCCCCTGAAATGATTGCAGCATCCCGCATCTGTATGCCATCTTTAATCCGGTGCGATACACCATGAATCAGGGAGGCCATGTTGAATTCAGATAATGTTAAATCTCCTACCTGTATGAAGCGAGGAAGGGTGAATTGAGGAACAGTATTGAGGTATGCTCTTCCCTTTTCTGTTATCTGTTGGCCCTGAAGCGTAGATGCAATCAGGTGCTGACCCTCCAATTTTCGGAAAAGCGTGCGGACGGTAGCTTCACCACATCCCAGATATTCAGACACTTTCTTCCTTCCAATTTTTCCATTCTGGAGTAATTTCAGGGTGATGAAAACATCGCCTTCCGTGTACATTTTCATGGTGAATGATATTGCTACAGTAATTTAAGGGTTTCCCTGCTCCGTTTTGCATCATCTGTTGGGTATGGCACGGTAATGGCCAGATATGGTTGGATGATATCTGCACTATGGGGAAGGGTTTTTTTATCTCTATGCTGTAGAAAAAGATATGAAATGGTTCATCTGGGTACTCCTGATCGTGACGGGATGTCTTCAGCAGGGGATCAAAGGGGTACATTACATTACTGGTGAAATCGATTCTATAGATAAAGATAACAATGGAATTGCCGAAGGAATCCACATTTTCATTGCCTTCAGGGATCACGACGGAGAAGCACTCTCTTTCTCTGATGCACAGTGTCAGGCCACTATTACCTGCAGTATCCATCAAAAAATAATCTATGAGAAATCTGTCTCATTTGAAACATCCTCCAGTGTGGGTGAGGGTGGAGGAATCATCCTTCTTTTTTCAGATCCACCACCTGCTCAACAATTCGATATCGATGTCACTGTGGAAATTGAAGGAAGAGGAATATTTCAGTGGACAAAACCAGAGTACAGCATATCTTCTTAACACTGGGTGGCAATAGATATCATGCGCCCTCGAACCGTGCTTAATAAATTAAAATGGCATCCTGATTATCAGTTTAATGAGTATTCTGTAGTGTATCTCCACAGGGGAGCACCCCGGGATGAAAAAACAATCTCCTGTTCTGAAATTGTGGCTTTAGAACATTCGGATTTCATTCTTCCAGAGAACACACACATCCCCTATCACCGGATTTTACGGATTCTCGACAGCCAGGGACATGTTTTCTGGAAAAAACCATGACAAGAAGGAGATACGATATGCTTTGTGATACTTCTTTTTTTCTCTGTTCATAATAAATATTTCCTCATTTGTCTCATTGAACACTGAATTAAAACAGAAAAGATTATAAGTTATCTGTATAAATTCATCATATGATGAAAGAAAGGGACATATCTCTACAAGAACTCAACAGAAATTTTATCTATATATGTTCGGATACCTCACCTTCTACCAGGAGGGGATGCAGATGAATTCTGTATCCAGTATTATGTGCATGCTCTGTATTGGGATACTGCTTTTTGGAATCGGTTCACCAGTGCTTTTGGCTGATGATTTTCAGGTCAGGGTGGTGGGAGTAGTTGAACAGGCGTCTGATCCTGTCACCATTCAGATCACCGAAATCGTCCAGTCTCCACATGATCTGAACTGTGATACAGTCACTCTGGAAGGTATAGTGCCTCCCGTGTCTTCAGGCGATACCCTCTATGTGTCAGGAGAGTATCATAGCGCTACCTGTGTGATCTCTGTTGAAGAAACACCTTCAGCGGTGAGGATAATACCTCCGGATGCGACATCAGATGATCTCACCCAATCGCTTCACTGCGCAGGAAGAATTCTGAGAATATTTGAAATGGAAGGAGAACGATTTTTTGATATTTCAGTGACCGAAGTTTTTGTGGTAACGTACCAGGAACAGGAGATGTGCGCAACTATTACGGTGAAAGTTGATCCTGTGGCTGGATTTGTGGAAGAGGGACTCGAACCTGGCGACAGTATAGAATTCTTTGGTACCTATGATGAAACATTGTGCATGGGGTCATTGGACTGGTATGAAGATTATCTCCGGAAAGAGAGGAAAACAGGAATATCCTGGATACTGGTAATTGGTGGATGTGTGGGATATCTCATTTCAAGGAACCGATGAGTGCTATTCTGTGAACATGGATGCAATAGTCTTTTTGTAGGGTTCCCGGATTATCCCCTTCTCTGTTATAATTCCGGTAATGTGATCATGAGGAGTGACATCAAAGGCATAATTTTTGACCTGATCTTCGTGGAGGTAGGATGCGATTTCCACATTCCTGACATGGGTAACTTCCCGATAATCTCGTTCCTCAATAGGTATGTCATTGCCGGTGGAAGTGTGGATATCTATAGTAGAGAGTGGGGCTGCAATATAGAAAGGAATGTGATGTTCTTTTGCCAGTATGGAGAGAGAATAGGTGCCAACTTTATTTGCAGTATCACCGTTCGCTGCTATACGATCTGCACCCACCACCACCATATCAATTGCATCCTGTTTCATAACCCAGCCTGCTGCATCATCAGGAAGTAAAACCACAGGAATATGCTCTATCTGCAATTCCCAGCCAGTTATTCGTGCTCCCTGCAAAAGAGGTCGTGTTTCGTCTGCAAACACCCTGATGGGAATGTCATGTTCTACTGCTCCCCTGATCACTCCAAACACCGTGCCATAACCGCAGGTGGCCAGCGATCCTGCATGACAGTGGGTGAGGATTCTATATTCTGTTCCACTCCGTGGGGTATCTGTAAATAATTCCAGGCCATGAACACCAATCATCTTATTGGCAGCGATATCCTCATTGACAATGGTGTCTGCTTGCTGTAACGCAATCTCTTTTAATGCCTTCACGCCCGATCCCTTATTAGCATGTAATGCATTGTATACTTTTTTTACTCCCCATGCGAGATTCACTGCTGTGGGTCGAGCCCGGGCAATTTCCTTCACCTGTTCAATAGTCTCAAAAAATCCCTTCTCATCACCAGTGTACCGTTGAGCTTCCAAAGCCAGGGCATAGGCACCTGCTGCCCCCAGGGCCGGGGCACCCCGTATGCTTAATATACTGATAGCATCTCTGATATGGTTCCAGTCAGTACACCTGATGATTTTGAGAGTATCGGGTAAGAGTGTCTGATCAATGAGATTCACTGTTTTAGCCTGATCATCCCACCAGATGGTCATCGGGACCTGCCAGCCCTCCAATCGTTTGATGGGTTCTGATTTCTGTGTCATATAAATTATTTTCTTGATCTCTATTTAAGAGTTCTGGTTTTATCACCAGGAAAAGTTCCGTAAGGTAAAGAAATACGCTATATATGCTTTTCTAATCCGAATATTAAATAATACATTGAAAAAATATGAATACAAAGAAAAGAAAGAGGTTAAAAAGGAAAGGACATTTGAGGTGGTTTACTTCGACATGTAAATTTCTATGGATGACACATTGGAAGTGGTTCCGTCTTCTCTTTTGACTTCCTCAGTTCCTATCTGGATCTCATCAACTTTAAGTTCCTGCACAAACTTGTTTCTGACAATCTCAGATACATCAACAGCCTTGGAAATTGCTCTTCCTCTGGCTTTCAGTACCACCTTGTTTGAATTTCCTGTGTTGAATTGAGTTACGGCAGCAAGCACGTAGCTCATCACCGGTTTCCTACCGATGTATACAACGTCTTCATCTTTCACTTTTTCTTTTTTCGCTGGCATTCAAACACCTCGCACTTTCTTTCTGCTATTGTATATAAATCTTTCTATTGATGATGGTAGCTTGTCTGTCATTATTTCCTTATCTTGTTTTGTTTTTAAATATGAATCAGTAAAATTAAGATTTTCTTTTTTCTATTCCTTTTATAATTTACAAAGTGAAATATTAATTATCTATAATTTATTTTTCTTTTAGATTAGAAATAACTATAAAAAATAATGGTAAATTGCTATCAAAGGCTAATTATAAAATTTTATAATTTGAGTATGATACATGGGGAACCTGTTACTGGATGCGGCTCGATGATAACCTCGATGCCAAAAATATAACGAATGGTTTCTTCAGTGAGTACATGGGGTGGTGTTCCACAGGTAATGATTCTCCCCTTTTTCAGAGCAAGCAATCGATCGGAATAGAAAGAGGCAAGATTTAAATCATGAATGGAACAAATCACCAATAATCCCTGTTTGGTTAATTTCTTGACTAGATTCAGAATCTCTATCTGATGATGAATGTCCAAATTTGCCGTGGGTTCATCCAACAACAGAACCTTTGGTGTCTGGGTGAGAGCCCGAGCGATGACCACTCTCTGCCGTTCACCCCCCGATAACTGGTTCATGGTTCTATCTCTCAGATGATAGGTATTGGTGACCTCCATGGATCTCTTCACGATTTCATAATCTCTTTCTCCTTCCGACTGCAGATAGTTCAGGTGTGGATTTCGTCCCATCAGCACGATTTCAAAGACCTTGAAAGAGAATCCTGGAGAGGAATCCTGAGGTACAACGGCGACTCTCTGTGCCACTTCTCGCCGGCATAATGTTTCCATATCACGATCGCCATAATAGACAGTTCCCATCTGGGGAGAAAGAATTTTGCTCATCACTTTCAGTAATGTGGATTTTCCCGATCCATTGGGACCGATGATTCCCAGGAATTCTCCTGGATGTGCGGTAAAGGTGACGGATTTTAACACCGTGGATGCTCCATACTGGAAATCGACATTTTTCACCTCAACTTCTTTCAAACATATCACCTTTCTTCTTTCGTAGAAGATAGATAAAAAAGGGTGCTCCAAAGAAGGCTGTTACAATCCCCACCGGCAATTCAGCGGGTGCTATGACTGTGCGAGCCACATTATCTGCCCAGATCATAAATATGCCTCCCACTATGGTGGATATGGGAAGAAGGATGCGGTGATCGGGTCCTGTGAATATGCGTACCATGTGAGGGATGATGAGACCCACAAATCCTATGATTCCGCTCACCGATACGGCTGCTGCTGTCATCAGCGAGGTGAGTAGCACCAGAATTTTCTTGATGGTATCCACCTCCACTCCCAGATGGTTGGCTGTTTCTTCTCCCAACAGCATGGCATTCAAGTCTCTGGAGAACAGAAACGATCCGATCAGTCCACATACGGCAAAGGGGAATATTAAAAGAACATAATTCCAACTAGCAGTTCCAAATCCACCCAGTAGCCAGAAATAAAGGCTGTGGAGCCATTGTTCCGAAATATAAATAAGAAATGAGAGAACGGCTGATAAGAAAGTGGACATGGCAATGCCCGATAATAACAGAGTTTCCACAGACATGCCTCCCTTGGTTCGGGCAATGGTATACACGGTAAAAATGGTGATGCTGGAACTGATGAAAGCAAAAAGAGGAATGTAATAGATTGATCGAAACACAAACTCCAGCACAATGGCTATGGCAGCACCCACTGCCGCTCCCGAAGATATACCGAGGATAAAGGGATCTGCCATGGGATTCCTAAATAATCCCTGCATGATACAGCCAGAGCCAGATAAACAGGCACCCACTACTACTGCAAGGAGGATTCGGGGGAGCCTGATCTGCAGAATTATTGCTTCATGAACTGCATTGTGATAATGTGCATCTAAAAAAATCCGTAAAATCGATGACATCCCGATTTTTGTGGGACCAATTCCCATGGATACCGTGATGGTAATGAAAAAAAGAGAAAAAAGAAAGGGATATGTTATCTTTTTCATCAGAACCCCTCTCACACTATGGATGATATTACAGCTGGACGAGTTAAAATCATGTTCTGAACTGTCGAGAAGAAGAAACCGGTCTGTGCATGAGTCTGGATATGACCTGCTAATATCTCTAATCCCTCTACAATGCGTGGTCCTGGACGCAATACAAGATCTCCATCAATAATGTAGATGTTCCCCTCTCTTACCGCATCGATGGTATCCCATCCTGGTCTGCTGACAAGATCCTCTCTTCCCACTCCGCCCATGCCTGAAACGATGATGATGATCTGAGGATTCTCGGAAATGATAGCTTCTCCGGTCAGTGTGGGATATGAAGTGTCTGTATCTTTACCAATGTTCAATCCGCCGGCTATGGATAACAAATCATCCACGAAACTTCTCGGTCCAAAGGACCCATATCCACTGCTGGATGTCCATCCTTCCACATACACCGTGGGTTGTAAGGAGGGAGCCTGTTGTTTCACCGCTTCAATTCTGTTGGTTAAATCATCTACCAGAGCCTGTGCCTTTTCTTTCTCCTGGATAACCGTTCCCATAAGGGTAATATTGGCTAGAATATCCTCCACGTGTACGGGATTGAAAACCACAGAGGAAATACCCAGTTCTCCAAGACGTTCTACCGGTTCTTCATGCATGCTGCTAGCAAACACAATATCAGGTTCCAGTGATACTATTTTTTCAATATTAATATCGCTGAATCCACCAACTTTTTCAATGCTTACTGCCCCCTCTGGATAATTGCAGTATTCAGTGTTTCCCACCAACCGATCACCTGCTCCCAATGCAAAGATTATTTCGGTGTTTGAAGGAGCCAGAGATATGATTCTGAGTGGTTTTGAGGATATGGTAACTTTTCTCCCCAGGTCATCCATTACCGTCAGGGGATAGAGGTCTTCCTCTACTGGTGTGGAAGGAGTCTGTCCGATGCACCCAACACAGGTCAATAATAACAATCCAATAATCAGTGTTTTCATTTTTTTCACCTGGATGGTCTATCCATCCAGCTTTATAAATGTTGTGGATAGAGCGTTTTCAAGTATTCCAGGTCTTTTTTGGTATTTATATTGAGTGCTACTTCGATCCTGTCAATGATCAGTCTGTATTCGGGTTGCACGGCTTCTGGATTATCCAGAATTCTACGACCTGAGAGGATATTGATGCCTGCAGGAGAGATTTTCTCCTCTTTTTCTATCCCCTGCAGGCTACAGAAATGACTGGTGGTGTACACTGCCAGGGCGGGATGATAACAGTGATCATATACAGACATGATGAAGGTGAGTATGCAAGGAGTAATCAGAGGTATATCTGCGGATATGACCAGGACTTCCTCAGAAAGGGATTTCTCCATTATAGCTTCTCTCATGTCTTCTATAAATCCTTTTCCCGAGGTATGAATCGTAAATACTCCTTCTTTTTTTAAGAACACCTCAGTCTGAGGCGTGTATTCGGTAACTACCCCATAGATGGGTCGCAGTTGAGCTCTGTACAACGCAGAAAGTACCCAGGAGATCATGGGAATACCTGTTATGGGAATCAGCGGCTTCTCTCCGCATCCCAGTCGAGTTCCCCTTCCACCTGCCATCACCAGACCAATCATATAATCACCAGCAGGCTCAGTAAAGAGATCATCCTCACCAATTCGTGTGATGCTCCCAGAAAATCACCTCCCACCCCACCGAATTGTCTCTCCGCGATTTTCACCAGAACATAGGAGGAGGTGACAGTCACTGCCATGATGAACAGTCCAATTGTCATGAAAGGAGCGAGGATGATCCCGGCTATCAGTGCAGTAGCCAAGAAGGATCGGAGCGAAACAGGTTCCAGGAAAACAGATCCCATTCCCGCATGGGACGGCCGACCGAAGAAGCCAACACATGCCAGTGAAAAGGAGGCTGCTATTTCCGACGACAGCACTGCACAGAAAAATACTCCTATGCTCAGTAGTATATTCAGAGAGATCACTGTGATAGTAAATACAAAAAAGACCAGAGAAAATCCTCCTATTCCCACCTGTTGATCATGCATCACGGCGATTTTTTTTTCCTTGGAACCCTGGACCATGAAGGCATCCCCAATATCCAGCAGGCCATCAGAATGATGAAAACCGGTCAATACCAGTAAGCAGCCAAAGGTCATTACCGCCACCAGAGGATCAGGGAGTCCATAACGCAGGAAAAGAGAAAAAAGATAGGATATTCCGGCCAGTAATGCTCCCACCAGAGGAAAATAATGTACGGAATTGGCTATTTCTCCCAGTGTCCCTCCCTTCACAGGGAGAATGGTCAGAAATGAAAGGGCGTGGAAGAGGCCCTTCATCTATTCACCTCATAAAAGAGTTTCGAAGATATACCAGCCAGGAGTCCACCGAATATATCGTCCAGGAAAGGACCCAATCTGCCGATGATGCCTGGTTTTAACCGTTCGATGCGGGAGAATTCGAAGGTGGCCAGTGTTCCCCCGATATAAGTTGCCAGGGCTCTTCCCACAATTTCGTCCGAGACCAGATGGGGTGGATCGGTGATGAAATCCTGTCGAGGGAGGGAGGGAATCAATCCATGATGTCCATCCTCTTCCAGATGGAGTGCCGCCAGTATGAGTGCACTCACGTTGATATCGGTTACTATTTTCTGTAATTCTTCTTCGAAACGTGTTCTGAATTCCTGTTGTGAGATAGTATCATTTTCAATAAAAATATCCATTTCCGCATCCACCAGATCTTTCAGGGAGATACCTCTTTCTTTCAATCTGCTGGTGAGATTACGATGAGGTTCTATCTGTTCCTGATTGTACAGGGCTTCACCCACTGCTTCTTTGACTAGAGAATACAGGGTGCCTCCCAGGGTGGTCGCTCTCCCACAGTAATGGATCGTTCCCTGGGGATGTATCCTTCCCATGATGATGGAATCTGTTACCGTGCCTGACAAGAAATCCACAGGACTTTTGCGGACATCCAGATCATGGAAGGCCACTGTCTTGGCTTCTGTGGCTACCAGCAGCGCATTGACCATCCCCTGGATACTCAGGGGAGACTCCATGAGAATAACGATATTGACAGTATTGGAATATCCAGCGGTGACCGCACAGAGTATTCCCTTTTCTTCTTTCACAGAATGGGTGGTTATATCTACCGCAGTCATCATGCCTACAAAATCGGAAATAGCATGCTGTTTGGCAAAAGCCTTCAGATCTAATTCTGGATCTCCTTCATAATCGTGAGGAACCTGCAAATTCAGGATGGTATGAGTGGATTTCAACCCCCCGCATATCCCCGAACTCAACGTATAGATGGGAGGAGTTGATGTGATAATCAAACATCGATCCTCCAAATACAGATGCACATCTTTCACATGATCACCTCCAGTAGAGAACTACACACCAGGAAAATCAATACTGATCCTTCCACAATGGAAAGGGTCTGCTGAATAAGGGAAGGAGATAGGGGTCGCAGCAGATCCCCCAGAGTATAATATCCCTCTTTTTCAAATCGCACTCGCAATAATCCGGCCACCGGAGCCATGGTATATCCTGCATTGGGGCTTTGAGGAGTGTTCCTGTCTCTCTTCAAGATTCTCAGACCGTGGATTACATCATGGCCCAACAGTGCTCCAGCAACCAGTATCAATCCTCCGCCTATACGGGCGGGAATAAAATTGAGTACATCATCCAGTTTGGCCGATGCTGTCCCTAACTTCAGATGTTCATATCCGATCATCGAATCCAGGGTATTGATGGCCCGGTAAAAAAATGCTCCAGGAAGTCCCAGTACCAGATACCAGCACAGGGGTGCAATGATGGAATCTGTCAAAGACTCTGCTACAGATTCACATGCTGCTGAAATAATGTTTTCCTCTGAAAGAGAACCGGTATCCCGGGAAACCAGTTCTCCCACTGCCCTTCGTGCCTCTTCCACATCGGGTTCCTCCACGGTGCTCTGTACAGCCATTGCAGCAGAGTGAAGAAATCTGATGGAAATGGTCATTTTCAGCAGGCAGGCATAGAAGATCACCTGGACAATTGAGGGAACCTGGTGAACCAACATCAGAACCCCTTCCAGAATCAATAAGATTACACCCACCGTGTAGATGAGAAGAAATAGACCCCAGAACAGTTGATTTCCTCTCCGTTCACACCATGCTCTCCCCCTGGCGATCACATGCCCCATCAATACTACTGGATGAATGGGGGAGGGAGGTTCTCCAAAGAGAACATCAATGACGACGGCCAGGAGCAGGATTTCAAACATTGTTCTCACCAAAAATGATTGTGTAAAGAGAATTCCAGTCAATTTCCTGTAAAAAAACGGTGGAAAGGGTTTCTATGCTTTCTTCCCATTCTGTCTGTATGGATTTCTGCCTGGTAAGTTCTTTCAATCCCTTTCGCCTGCGAATATAATTGAGAAATGCATCGCAGAACCGGGAATTGTCAAAAATGCCGTGCAGATAGGTGCCAAAAGTAGTCCCCTGGATGGCCCCTTCTTCCTTTCCCTCCACAGAAAAAAGCGGAGAACAGGAGGTGGTAGATGATCCCATGTGTATTTCATATCCAGTAACTTGTTCACCTGTTATGCTGGAAAAAAGAGTGTGGTCCAGGATAGTGGCCTCCACTCTGGTTAATATCTTGGAATACGTGGTAAAAATGGTCTCTCCATCCAACAGAGATAGTCCTTCCACTCTTTTTTTGCTGCCCTCAATACCTTGCTCATCGATGATCGCCCTTCCCAGCATCTGGAACCCACCACATATGCCCACGATCACCGTGTGCGGGGCTAGGTGTTGTATCCGGGTCGCCAATCCTGTACGATGTAACCAAACGAGATCTTCAATAGTATTTTTAGTACCAGGTAAGATGATGGCATCTGGTGTTCCCAGTTCAGAAAGTGTACTCACAAATCGCACTCTTTCTTCCTTTAATGGATCAAAATCGGTAAAATTTGAAATATGAGGGAGTCGAATGATGGTTATATCTATGGAGCCCTGCGCAGAATTCGATATGCCCAGAGAGTCTTCTTCTAAGAGGGTATGTTCAACGAAGGGCATCACACCCAGTACCGGGACTTCGATCTCCCTTTCCAGTAAGTGGATTCCCTCCTGCAGGATCGATTTTTCTCCCCTGAATTTATTGATGATCATGCCCTTCACCCGGAGTTTGTGTTCATCCCGTAAGAGGGCATAGGTCCCATATAATGAAGCAAAGACCCCTCCTCTCTCTATATCTCCCACCAGAATCACCGGGGATTCTGCTATATCTGCAGTCTTCATGTTGGCCATGTCCCGGTCATAGAGATTGATCTCGGCAGGAGATCCCGCTCCCTCTATAACCACCACCTCATATCGAGAGAGAACAGAATTAAGTGCCTCCTTCACTGCACATTCTCCCCTGGAGGGAAGAAATTCTGAATAGTATTGGTTGATACCCATATCCTTGAAAGGAATTCCACAGAGGACTACCTGGGATGTCTTTTCTCCGGTGGGTTTGAGTAATATGGGATTCATCTCCTTTTCCAGCGGGCAGCGGGCAGCAAGGGCCTGGACTGCCTGTGAACGGGCAATTTCGTATCCATCTGCAGTGACAAATGAGTTGAGTGACATATTCTGTGCCTTGAAAGGAGCCACCGTGTATCCCGAATTTGAAAGGATTCTCAATATGATGGCGGTAATGAGGGATTTTCCTGCATGGGATGCAGTCCCCTGTATCATGATAGGAATTCCTCTTTTCATATGATGCACATCCTCAATTCATCCACCCTACAGCTTTTCTTCTTCATGGAGTGTTCTCAATGCTTCCATGAGTTTGTGATTATCCTCCCGGGTTCTCACACAGATCCTGAAATAATGATCATCCAATCCCCTGAAATTCGAACAGTCCCTGATCAATATCCCTTTTCTCAACAACATGACTTTGAGATCCGGGGCCCTGCACTCCCTGGTGTGAATGAGAAAAAAATTAGTATGAGAAGGAAATACTTGAAGAGATGGTATTCTCTGCATTTCGGTCATCAGATAGGATTTCTCTCTCTCCATCATCTCCTTGGTGCGCTGGATGAATTTCGAGTTACCCACAACTCGCTTCACTGCTTCCTGGGCAAAATGATTGAGATTCCAGGGCGTGGCTGCCTTATTCATGTATTCAATAACAGATTGATCTGAAAATCCATATCCGCAGCGCAATGCAGGTATAGAAAATATCTTGGTAGCCGACTGTAACACAAAGAGGTGAGGATGCTGCAGAGATATCACAGAGGAATGGTCAGAAAAATCGATAAATGCCTCATCCAAACAGATGAGCACTTTTTTGGAGGCAGTTTCTTCCAGAATTTCTGTTATGGTATGGTAATAACGGGCAGTAGGATTGTTTGGATTGCATATAAATATAATTTTAGTTTTTTCAGTGATGTAATCCAGTACAGTGGAAACATCCAGATTAAATTCTTTCATCCGAATAAAAACACATTTTCCTCCATGGAGAATAGTCATTCGCTCATATTCGGAAAAAGTAGGAACTGGGATTAATGATTGATATCCTTTTTTTAGAAAAACCTGGCAGAATAATCGTAAAAGTTCCATAGAGCCATTCCCTGTTATGATAGCTTCAGGAGATACTCCGTAAACTTCAGAGAGCGCTTCTCTCAATTCAGAAGCATCTGAATCAGGATATTTCAAAAAATCAGAACGATCTATTGATTTTATATAGGAAATGATTTCCTGAGGGGGACCCAGGGGATTGATATTCGCACTGAAATCGATGGCATCGTACCTGATGGCATCATCGCCATGCACAAATTCTCCCATATGGACTATCTCAGGATGTATATCATACATGGATGGTCAATCCATCCATGATATATAAATATTGGCACCTGTTCAGCCCATGGTTTCTATCCAGTACATGCCTGTACTTCATCATATGTAGTCATTATTCACTTTGTATCGATCTATGCTGTTATATACAAAAAAAAGCAAACCTTTTTAAGATATGGATGGATAAGCCATCCAGTAGGATGATATCATGACAACATGTTCCGCAAAGCGCATTGCTCTCATGGGCATATTTGCTGCTCTTTCTCTGGCAGGCTCTTTCATAAAAATACCCAGCCCCATAGGCAGTCCTGCCTTGGATTCTGCACCTGGATATTTTTCTGCCGTAGCCTTTGGCACGATGGAAGGGTGTATTGTCGCGATTCTTGGTCACCTGCTCACCAGCATGAACGCTGGATTTCCACTGGGAATGCTCCATGTCCTGATTGCGTTAGGTATGGGAATATGTGCTGTGCTATTCAGGAGTATCTACCAGAAATTGAATATCTTGTTAGCATGTATCTCTACCATACTTCTGAACGGAATAGTGCTTCCTTTACTGGTAATTCCCTTCTATGGTGTGGGATTCTACTGGATACTACTTCCCTCAATTTTTTTAGCTTCTATATTGAATATCTGTATTGCAGGATTTATTTACATAAAAATTAAGGATAAAATTATTATAACAACGTGATATCATGAGAATCTATCAGAAAAGAGATCTCACTATCATGGAAACACCAACAGAATATATTGTCTTCTCCTGCGATTCAACTGGAGGTATTGGAAGGAAACCAGGTGATTCCCTACAAGTGGATCCATTCCTAGTGGGAAGATACAGCGCCCGTGTTGCATTGATAGAAATTCTGAGCGTGGGTGCACATCCTGTGATCTTGATAAATACCCTCTGTGTAGAGATGCACCCCACGGGAGAAAAAATAATACAGGGCATACAGAAAGAAGCAGGGAATATCGCAATCATAACAGGAAGTTGTGAAGAAAACATAAAAACCATCCAGACAGGGATTGGTATAACAGCTGTGGGTATAACTCAATCTCCCAAAATAAATATGTGTAAAAAGGGAGAATACATACTTGCCATTGGTACTCCCTCTGTAGGTGCCGATGTTCTGGCTCATAAACATGATTTTCTCACCATAGATGATATGAAAAACCTCAGACAGTTGCCATATATAGGAGACATCCTCCCTGTAGGTTCTCAGGGGATCAAGAAGGAGGCTCTTCATTTGGGATCTATCCATTTCTTCGAGAACTCCCTAGACATGGATACTTCCTGTGGGCCTTCTACTGCCATATTAGTCACTCTCCCTGCACAGGCTATCGATACCCTGCAATCCTGGCTCAATCAGCCCATACATATTATTGGTGAAATCCTGGAACCTACATTAGATTGATTCATTATTGCGATTTTCGTAATATTTTATATAAGAAGCTACTATTGCGACCGAAAGTTTTATAAAGGAAGTTTCTATTATAATAGTAAGTTGACATACCAGACGTGCCAACTCATCACATGCTCCAACACCTTTCCTCCCTTTTTTTCCCTTTTTTTAACCTTCTATTCATCTTCACGTGTAATATGGTAATTATCGGCGAGTACATCTCTTGGTTTTTCTCTCTCTCATAAAAGGAATTCTCATGACAGTTCCACAATCGAGACAGGTAATAACCACTTTATTGTTTCTTGTTCGGATTCTACAATTTTTCCCGTAGGAAAGATAATGATGACAATTTTTACAGAACCTTCTCCTGAGATGTCTGAGGATTCGGGTCCGTGTTCGCATGGAAATATTTCTGGCAATTGTCACATATCGGTGTGATCTCTCTGGATGAGCATCATAACTATCTGCTGCCAGCTCAAATAACTCGTGTATGCTTTCTCGAGCACGTTCTCGCATCTTCTTTTTTCTCCATCTCATAGCAGTTCATACCTCACTGTGAGTTCTGTAGCTACGGTCCAGGCAGAAAGCGAATGGGAAGAAAGGGTACAAGAAGGATAGGGAAGCTGTGCATGAAAATCTCCATGAGGAAATCCTCCAATAATGCATACCATGTGAGGTGAGAGTTCCAAATATTCTCCTTTTCTATGCATGAGCACTTTTTTTCCTGGCAATGTTTCTAAAAGAGCAGATAATGACATGTATTCTATATGTAATAATTCATTAATAGCTCCTTCTCTGAGTACCTGCTCCATCAATCCACAGAATCGATTATAACTGCGGGGGATCCGAGTCTTTGCATCGATACTGATGATCTCATCATTCCTGGTGTGTATGTAACAGGTGAGGTGGCCTTCTTTATTGAGAATTGATTCCAACATACAGAGGAGTGTTACATGGATGATATCCGGTCTTCCTCTCCGATATCCTTCCGGAAGGTTATTGAGAGCTTTATGATGAAAATTCGAATCCAAGAGGATATGCTGAGGAGATTTCTTCCGTTTCTGTGCAGAACGTCTGATCACCGGGTGATGATAAAGAGAGGGAGGGATCAACTCGAGTTCGGCTTCTGCAATTACCAGGGTAAGCATAGGTGGAGGTGTTCAGGAATGGATAAAAAGGTTACCTAATCCCATCGCCTTACTATATGTTACAGGAAGAGTACATGCTTTATAGAAAGAGCTCATCATGTAACTGTGAAATAATGGAGTGTGTTACCTCCTCCCCATACCCATCTACCTGTAACACAGGTCTCTTCGAGTAACTATCAATAGCTCCCGCCTTGACCACCCTGGCAAGAATAGGCTCTTCGGGGACCAGTAGGTCTTCCCCTGCAATCCGGGAAAGATAAGTTATCATGCCATAGGCACCCCAGTTGGACACAGAACTCAGAACGAGATGAGTTGTTTTGACTGTGGAGGCAATGATCTCGCCACAGGGAATCTTTCTTTTAACAGAATCCCATACATTCCCCATCCCTATTTCGTTTCCTCCATCTCCAATGCCCACTGTTTTTGGAAAAGTGAAAAGAGAATCGATCTGTGCAGTGTAACGGGAAATATCAATGCCCTTCATATTATAATAGTTACCATCATGTGCTCTCCCACACCGCTCAATAGACACTATCACCGATGGATCCACAGATGAGAGTATATGTTCGGTGATTTTTTCACTGCAAGTTATTCCTGTTATGGGAAATTCATGCACAGGAAAGGATATGTTCATGGTGGTAAACACCTCAAAACAGTAACGATCCGTTACCAGTTGTACATCTGATCCCAAAGATTCCAGGGCCTGTGCCAGCATCAATGCTCCTACCGGTCCATCAGTCTCACAATGATCCTGAACATAGAATCCCGTGACAATGATCACCCGATCAGCATTATCATAGAGAAATCGACTAGCTCTTTCACAGAATTGAGGAGGAACATCATGTTTCAATGTACTTACGCCTCTCTTATCATGGCTCAGGATGATATCTTCAATCATGATATCTTCCTACATCTCCGAGTGTATTTAAATACAGGTGCTCTTTTTTCTACCCTACATAGTGCATTTACCACGATATCATGAGAGAATTTCAAAGAAAACCACATCTTTATAATGGAGTACAGAGCATATGGTGTATGGATGTGGAAAAAATTTACAGGTATATAGATGGGCACAAGAAAGAACATCTTTCAAATCTCACAAAGATGCTCAAACAACCCTCGGTGAGCCCCCAGAATATTGGAATAGGGGAATGTGCAGAATTACTGGCCCATTTTTATGATGGACTTGGCTGTGAAACTGAAATATTCGAGACTGCAGGAAATCCAGTGGTGTATGGGGCACATGATGTGGGTGCAGAGAAAACACTGCTGGCCTATTTCATGTATGATACCCAGCCCTATGATGAACCTGGTTGGACATATCCTCCCATGGAAGCGACGTTAGCTCCCCTCACCCTTCCCACAGGACAGGTCACTGCCCTGTACAATCGGGGAGCTGTGAATACCAAGGGACCAATGATGACCTTTTTACATGCTATTGAATCTGTGCAGCAGTGTGAGGGGGAACTACCCTTTAATCTTCTCCTGGTGGGGGAAGGTGAAGAAGAACTCTCCAGCCCTCATTTACCCGATTTCATACAGGCCAAAAAAAATGAATTGCGTAATGCAGATGCATGTATCTTCCCCTTCTTTTTACAGAACACCAAAGGGAAGGTGGAATTGTATCTTGGAGTCAAGGGTATCATCTACTTTGAACTGGAATGTTCCGGGGCTTCATGGGGCCGAGGACCGCAGCAATTTGGCATTCATGGGTCTAACAAGGCATGGGTTGATTCACCCGCTTGGAGGCTGGTTCATGCCCTCTCCACACTGACAGAAGATGATGGGAATACGGTCACTGTGGATCAATTTTATGATGATGTTGCTCCTCCCTCTCCTGAAGATCAGGAATTAATACAGAATCTCATTAAAACCTTTGATCCAGAACCTTTTAAAGAAACCATGAAAGTGGGTGCATTTACCCATTCAGAAGAAGATATAGAATTGTTGATCACCTCTCTTCTCTATACCTCTACCCTCAATATCGATGGCATATGGGGAGGATATACAGGGAAAGGAAGTAAAACGCTGCTTCCCCATAAGATGACAGCAAAAATTGATATCCGCCTGGTGCCCAACCAACAGCGTGATACCATGCTTCCTCTCATCCGAAAACATCTGGATGAACATGGTTATTCAGACATTCTCATTCGTGTTCTCGATCAAGGATATAACTGGTCCAAGGTTTCAGTAGGGGAACCGGCGGTTCAGGCCATGATGAAAACCTGCTCCCATTTCGGATATAACCCTGAAATATGGCCTCATCTTGCGGGAAGTGCTCCCTTTTATCTGTTCAGTGAGGTGCTGGGAATTCCCTATGTCATGGGTGCTCTCGGTCATGGGGCCAGGGCTCACAGCCCGGATGAATATATTGTCTATGAAGGAAATGACCAGGTCCTGGGATTGGATGGAGCCCAAAAATCGATGGTAACATTTTTTGATCAGTGGATGCACAGCTGAACCCTATCTTCCTGTGCAGACATAGTCGGGGTTGTATTAGGAATCATCAGGCAACACACAGTACATTTTGATGTATTGTAATTGTAATTACATATGCAAATATTTTAAGATGATTATTACTAATTTAAATCATAAATATTCTTTAAAAACATGTTAAAATTAATATTAACTATTAATATTGAATATGAATCAATTGATCAGGTAGAGTAAATAATGAAACCTTTATATTATCCATGTAACAGTCTTTACCTGATGGATCCTGGAAAAGTCTCACTGGGTCTCATCCTCATCTGCGGATGTGCCCTCTGGAGTGTACCCCTTTTCACCTACGATATTCCTCTCTCCAGAGAGGGATTCTATCATGCACGGGTTACTCAGGATTACGCCCAGCTCCGCCTGTATGATACTGATTCGTATGCTCCTGAAGGAAGGCCACATCTGTATTCTCCCCTTTTCCATCTCCTCTCTGCTGGAGCACTCGCCCTGCTGCCGGTAGACAGCATGTGGCTGGCAAGATGGATTCCTCCGGTGATGGGATGTATCACCATGATAGTATGGATTCTTCTCCTTATCATCCTCTTTGATAGAAAGATAGCGCTTCTTTCTGCTTTATTTTTATTAGCCATTCCTGCCTTTGTGGATCTCGGTTTACTGTTTTCCCCACACAGCTTTGCTCTGGGATTGGCATTCACCGGATTGCTCCTTCTACAGGATCATCCCTTGCTCGGTGGCATATGCGGGATCCTCATCTTTGTATCTCAGGGGACAGTTGGAATCTTCTATATCCTGGTGCTATTCTTGTGGGCTCTGTTTGATAAGACAAAAAGAAAACAGATAGCTCTCTGTTCGGGGATAACCCTGGCAGGATCTTTTCCTTATATGTATTACTTTCTTTCCCAGATACCATCCTTTACCCCGGTGCTGGGCAATCAGGGATTAAAATACCTGTTCATGAAACTGAGCTATGGAATCTGTGCCCTGGCAGTTTTGGGAATGAGAAGAGAATGGATAGCAGGTTCCCTGGTTACCGCAGGATTGATCCTTTCGTTTCTCCAACCTGCCAATTTCATGTATCTGGCCTTCCCTCTGGCTCTCTTTTCTGCATTTTTTATCCGGGACTTTTTCTTTCGACGGAAAGGACGAATTCTCCTCTGTGCAATATTGTTCTGGATTCTCCTGATTCCCTCTCAGGAATATGTCGCTAAAATGGAACCTGCTGCTACTGAATATGAATCCTTTGAATGGTTGGGAACCAATGCTGTGAAACAATCGGTGATTGTCACTGGATGGTATCAGGCTCCCCTTGCTGCCTCTGTTTCGGGAATGACGACTGTACTGGGATTCGGCTTTCCCGACCGGAATCGGGTAGCAGATGTGGAACAGATCTATTCGGGAAATATTGACCTTCTCCAGCACTATAATGTAGGGTATGTATATTATGGAATGCATGAAGCCATGGATTACCCTTCCTCCTCTTTACAACTGGATAAGGTATATGCAGGTAAGGGAGATTTTCTCAAGAGAGAACCCTCGGTGATCTATATACTCTTCACTGTGGATACAGAACCAGACCTCCCACCCATACTCTCAACCTATACAGGAATGGAAGAGGGACTTCCTGTTCTTCTGGATATTTTTTCCCGTTATGAGGTACAAGCCACCTTTTTTGTGTTGGGAGAAACTGCACAAAAATATCCTGATCTCATATCATCTATAGCAGAGGATCATGAAATTGGATGCCATAGCATGGATCATGTTTCGCTCAAAGCACTTTCTCTACAGGAGAAAGAACACCAGGTTACAGAAGCCACAGAAATCCTGGAGAATCTGGCAGGACCTGTCACTTCGTTTCGATCTCCCGGTCATTCATGTGACACCTCGCTCATTGAAATCCTCCAGCAGCATGGGTATACTGTTGAGGCTTCGGCCTGTAAACAATACGCATATCCCTACACCCCCTCTGCACATGACTGGCTTCAGGAAGGTACCTGTGAATTTTTACGGGTTCCAGTTTCCCATACTCCAGCGTATTTCTATGCGCCCTTGGTATTTCCTCACTCATGGATAGCGTGTTATGAAGAAACACTGAAGGCTCAATCTGAGAGGAGAATAAAAATCGTGGTCATTGGATTGCATCCCTGGGAATTAATCTCTTTAGAAGCACCCGGATACGAGGGATATACACAGGCCTGCGGTGAATACACTCGTGATCAACTCACAGAGCTGCTGGATTATTTATCCTGCAGGAAGGTTTCATATCTCACCATGAAGCAGTTATACCATATCTGGGAGATATTGCATTGACCTTCTATGGATTTCTCAAGGTAAAGTATCTCTTTCTGCCGAATTTGAGCCTGATGGTCCTGCTGCATGAGCAAACCTTTTTATGTTAACTTCAAAACCTCACCCATGTTACGCGGAAAATTAGAAGCTGAAAAACTCAAAACACTGGTATTGCCTCATCTCGGAGCATTCAATGAACGAGTATTGGTTCCCCCCCGCTTGGGAGAGGATGCTGCAGTCATTGATCTTGGATTCACAAAACTGGTAACAGCTTCTGATCCCATTACCGGAGTAATCGATCATATCGGTATGTATGCAGTCAACATCAATGCAAACGATGTGGCCTGTATGGGAGCTGCTCCTGAATTTTTTCTTTCTGTCCTCCTCCTCCCCCGTGATGTTACCGATGATCAGGTGAAAAAAATTGCATCAGATATTTCACATGAAGCAGAGAAACTCTCCGTTTCTATTATTGGAGGACACACAGAATCTCTGGATCTCACCTATCCCATTATCGTGGGAACCATGCTGGGAGTGACTCCACGGGTGATCACCACATCTGGAGCAACCCTGGGTGACGATATCATTCTCACTAAGGGTGCAGCTATCGAAGGGACGAGTATTTTAGCCACCGATTTTCATGACCATCTCTCTCAGAAAATCCAAATCAGTGTATTGAAGAAGGCCCAGAATTTCCTCAATAAAATTTCGGTGGTGAAAGAAGCCATGATTGCCCGTACCTGGGCTACAGCGATGCATGATCCAACAGAAGGGGGAATTGCAGGAGCCCTTCATGAGCTAGCAGATGCTTCACATACGGGATTTACTGTAGACACAGCTGATATACCTATCCTAGAAGAGACAGAGAAAATCTGTGCAGTCTTAGATGTGGATCCATTACGGTTAATCAGTTCGGGTGCTCTCCTCATAACGGTGAATCCTGCACAATCTCAGAAATTACTGACAGCGTTGAGAAATTCGGGTATCGTTGCTAAAAAAATTGGTAACATTACAGAAGGCCGTAATCTCGATCCTGTTACACAGGATGAATTATGGCGTCTCATTGAAGAACTCAGATAGCTATCATGGTGGATGTCATCTGAACTGCAGGAATCGTTCGTACATTTTCAGTGATGAAGGTATCTAATTTCTTCAGTTCATCTACCGAGATTTTAGCAATGACATCATATTCTCCATACACAACATAACATTCTTCAACATTGGGCATGGTTTTCATTTTTTGAACTACTTCTCTTTCTTTCCCGGCATCTGTTACACAGAGAACAAAAGCAGTGACCATTTTTTTCACCTTTCTTTTGAGCATGGTTGCATGTTTATAAATTTTATCCATCTTTATCTCTATCGCTATTACAAGTTCTCAGCAAAATGAGTAAATCCTGTAAAAGAATTAGAGAATCAAGATAAAATCACGGCAATGTCATCCTGTTCTTATTTTTCCGTTCTTTTCTCCCCACTCTTCCATATTCATCCATATCTAGATGTCTTCCTGTCATGGGGGATGTTTTGGGGATGGCATAGGTTACCGGGATTGCATAGGTCAGATCGCTGGCCAGTCCATGATCACACATGCCATAGAGGAGGCCAAAAAATTCTTTGAACGAATATGTGCGAACCACATTTATCCAGGCCAAAAGATAATCCTTGACCTTAAAGGTAACTCCTGCACAGGGGATTTTTAGATATAAATCCAGTAAATCTTTTTCATATTGTGTTTTTAAAATAATATAGAAATCAGAATAATTGGGGAGGCCCAGAGGATAATAGGGAACAGTAGTGATGCAATTTCCCTTAATTCGATCATAACACTGGTAAAAAAGCCACTTGGAAATACCATGTTTCTTCACAATATCGGTAAATGGGCGTCGCATGTTATATTTCAAATCGTAAAATAATTTCCATTCCAATTCAGACCATTTTATTTCATTTTTTGGGAAATCCATGGTTATCTGTGATTCTTCAAAGTCTGCTGTTTCGATGATTTTTTTAATCTTGTGAAATGCTTCCTGGTAGCTGTCCCGTGAAACATGAGCATAATAATAATCACTGCGCGGTCCCTGCAAAAAACAGCCCTCAAAATTAGGATGGGATTCAAAATCAATGGGTGTATCTGCCAGCACGATCATGTCGAAGGCCCCTGACATGAGTACATGGTATACTACATGAGGGTGCCTCTCCAGTTCTTGATACACCCGGAGCGGTTTTTTAAAATTCAGAAAATACACATACTCCCGAAGGTCCTTATACATTTTTAAGCGTAATGTCGGTGGAAAAAGAATCTCATTTTCCATCATATAATTAAAATGCGAAGTGACAGTATTCCTCGCTAAGCCCAAATTCCTAGCCATGCTTGCTAAAGATATTCGTTCATCTTGCCATAATTGCTCATAAATATTGTGTCGTATTTCCCTCTTCTGTGATTCAGTCAATCTGCTCAATTAAATTACCAACACTTATTTATACAATAGATTTATAAACTTATTGTACTCTCCGGCTCGATAGCTACACAGCAAGAGATACAATACAAATCTTTCACCCCCCTCGAGATCGGTCCTCGGGACCGATCTCACACTATAGCATCTTTCTAACAATCTTATGAAATCCACTACCATACTGCAGCGCTTTCTTTGGCTTCACCACAATTTCGTGGGGTATTGAGAACCATTCTGCCACACTCCTCAGGAATGCCTTTCTCTGAGGTTCAAAAAGCAGGGAGGTGGGAATTCCCTGTGCCTGTTCAATCACCGGAATATCCAGGTATGGATATCGAATTTTTTTATGGAATCTCTCTGCTATGAATCCATCCCTTTCCAGGCCACACGCCATAGAATGAAAATCTGCCTTCATCATTTCACGGATTGGAGTTTTCTGGGAAAATGCTTTTTCATACTTGTAATATCCTCCAAATAATTCATCAGCTCCCTGTCCTGAAATTAATATGCTCCCATCCCACTCCCTGCACACAAAATACATGAGTAATCCAATTTCTATATGCATCAAGGTCTTATTTTCAAGAATATTCATCACTTCAGGCAGTGCCTGGGCAATATCCTGTGGGTGAATACTGATGGAAATATGATCTTTCTGTAAGAGATCAGCAGCCTGTCGTGCAAATCTCATGTCCGGTGACCCTTCAATGCCACAGGTTATCACTGGAATATCTGATAGTGCAGCCAGAAGAGCACTATCTATCCCTCCAGAGAATAATAAAGCTGCATCCTTTTCTGCACATGCAGACATGCTCTCCTCAAGTGCTGTACCGAGAGTCTCGGGATTGCAGGTGGGGATGGTATTGAAAACATGCCTGAAGAGGGAGCCATGGGGTATACACAGCAATTCACCCGGACATACAGGAACAGGAGGTAAAGAAAGGGCTTTTCCCTCAGAAGCACATCCTTTTCCATCATAGAAGAGGGATTTTTTCCCTGCAGGATCGCGGAAAAGAAACAGGTGCCCATCTCTCATCACAGCTACTGCATATCCTCCCCTCACCCTGCTCATCAGAGAGTTCACCTTTTCTCTGCATTCTTCATGAGTAGAACAGGAAGCGAAGATATTCTCAAAATATTCAGCAGGAGTTGGAATTCCATACAGGTCTGCATCACAGGCTACTGTCTGCGCAATTCCTTCAGGGTGAGAACAAAACAGAGTATTGGAATGAAAATATTTCGAATATCCCATGGAACGCTTTCCTTCTCCGCTAATTATCCCTCCACCTATTCTCATGGCATAAAATCAAGACGAAACGTTTTTAAGGTTTTGATTGAAGGTCTCACGATGAATGAGGATTTATATGTTCGCCTATACCGAAGACTTAATAAAAAGGGGGACGTATTCAAACTTGCAAAAATATTTGATATCCCTGAAGGCGTACTCTTTGCAATTCTTTCCCAGAAGATTGTACGAAAAACAAAAAGAGATTATCATGGACTCAAAAAACAGAGCCGTCGTCTCTTAAAACAGTGGAAAAATGGAAAGAGCCTGTTAAAATTATCTGAAGAAAGGAAATTTTCACCAGTATTGATTGCATCATTTGTATTACGGGAAAATGGAATGTCTAAGAAACATTTCCGGGAATATCTGCACAACCCCCAGGAAGTCACAAATCCTCGAATCAGCAGAGAAATTTTAGAGGTGCTGGAAGAAGAAGTTGTGTATTCTCCTGAAGCAGCAGAAATCCAGCGTGAAAATGGAAAAAATGCCGAGAAAAGAATAGCCGAATGGTTGGATAAGCAGGGGACTGAATATATTACGGAAGCCGAGGCTCGCGCTCTCCACCAGAAAACTCCGGATTTTCTGTTAAAAGATGTATTTTCTGTCAATGGAAAAAATATTTTCTGGGTAGAAAGTAAGGCATCTTTCGGTGATAAAATCCAGATGAAGGGAGATTACCATCGACAACTCAAACATTATGTCTCTCTCTTCGGAGATGGAATGGTGGTGTACTGGCATGGATATCTCAATGACACCTCATCCCCACAAGATTTTCCCTATGATGATCATGTTCTCATTTCTAATTCTGATCTAATCGAGGATTCGGGATGTTTGAATTCAAAAGAAAATTGATTCATATTATAGGATTCACCGTTCCTGTGGCCTATTTTTTTCTTCCCCGGGAAGTGATGCTCTATGTGGTAGGAATAGTATGCCTGTGTGCCATCACCATTGAAATACTCCGCTTTCTCTGGTCACCCTTTAATACCTTCATATTCTATCTGGTCGGTCAATTTACCAGAACACATGAAAAACAAAGTGTCACTGGAGCAACATATTATTTTATTGCTGCTTTCATATCCATTCTCTGCTATACTCCCATGGTGGCTATCGTGGGATTACTCTTTCTGGTGGTGGGAGATTCCGCTGCTGCTCTCATTGGAACCCGGTATGGAACGCACGCTATTGGAGAAAAATCCCTGGAGGGGAGTCTGGCCTGTTTCTTCAGTTGTGCGATCATCGGGGCATTGATTCTTGGTTGGGTGGGGTTACTTGGAGCAGTGGCAGCTACTCTCAGCGAGCTGGCACCTCTTCCCCTTGATGATAATCTCAGAATTCCCCTCATATCTGGATGTATTATGCAGATCATCCTGTAAATATATATTTCACCTTTTATCTTTGCAGTGCTGTTCCTTTCCATACCTTACATAATTTTCAGTGAGAAGCTGCCATTCTAATCGGAACTTCGAAAGCTTTAAATAGCCCTCCTCATTTCCCAAAACAATGAAATTACACATGCTCATACTTATCCTTTTCTTGGTGCCTGTGGTGTATGCATACCGGGATCCCTACATCACTATCCCCCAACAGGTAGAAGGAATGGCTGGTGAAACTGCTCATTTTGAAGTCGTATTCACCCATGTGCAGACAGCCATGTGGAATGTCCAGGTGTATATCGATACAGAGCAGATAAAGAGTAACCTTCTGGATTGGCTGGAAATATCGGTAGATGAAGAAAATCCGGTAGTCTTCGAGGATAGTATCCCCCTGGGTGAAGAAATTTCTGTTCCCATAGATATTGAAATTTCAGATAATTCACCTTCTGGTGAAGTCACCCTTCCCATCATTGTCAAGGGGGCCAAGGGTCCCTGTCAAAAGGGGTGTGAACCCTTCTTCGTCCAGAAATCCACCACCCTCTACATCCGGAGAAAAGATCCAAAACTGGCAGTCATTCTCCCCAATGCTGCAGTGGAAGTGGCTGCAGGGGGAAAAGCTACGGTAGAAATTCAGATACGAAACTATGGCACTGCCACTGCATATGTGAATTCCCTTGATATGGTATCAGACCATCCTTTTGCCTTCCAGATGCAGACAGTGCCCAGGAATATTGGCCCGGACAGCACGATTCCCATTCTGCTTACCATCTCTACAGATGATATATCTCCTGGATCCTATCTGATCCAGGTAAAACTGGAATACCGGGATACAATCCAGAATACATTCACAGACAGCAAAACAATATATGTTACTATTACAGAAAATGACTCCAATCCGCATTCACAACCTAGTACTTCCTCTCCCACAGAATCCCCTCAGACTCCCCCTCCCACACAGCCTTCCTCAGATACAGATAGTAGATCTGTAAAATACCAGTATTTTCTGGCGGGTATGGTATGTGGAGGAGCCCTTTTTGGAGTCAGTGTCATGGTAGGTATATTTCTGAAAAAGCGGCGTCCCACTCAATGAGCCTATCCTTTCTGGATGGGTATATATTCAATCAACGGACCATTATAGGTAGGGTATCGTTTTTCTATCCCCATAGAGGTTTCACCCCACTGTACAATTTCTTCAATCAGTGTCCAATGAGTCTCCACACGGGTACCCACCACCCTGATAAAATTGTCAGGCATACAGATATGCTGCAGGATTGTTTCTTTCATTGTGGTTGCCTCACGGTGATTCTCACAGAATATAACCCCGGTGACCAGGAGCCCATCCTCGATGTCTTCATAGGGAGCCTTCACATGGCGAGCACGTCTGATGAGTCTGTTTCTAAGCTGTTTAGCGTCTTTATCAGAAGAGGAACAATAATGGACAATCTCATGGTCTTTCGCCACCTGAAGGGCTGCTTCCTCACTGCCCAGCACGGCACATGAATTACTATCAAACTCATATCCACACTGCTTCAAATAGACTCTGTTACGATCGGCATACTCTAATTCATTTATATTGATAAAGTGGATACCTAGAGGTTCCAGACGGGAAATCAATGCTGCAGTTTCCTCTATCTGTGAAGGAATCATGGGGATCTCCACTCCTACCTGGAAATCATGGTCCAGTGCTTTCTGCACTGAGGACATATCTGAAAAATCTATGAGATGGATTCTCAATTCATCGATGAGACCTTCCATCAGCTCCAGAATCTCATGGCTGAGAGGAGAGGCAGTATAGAGATGGATGTGGTGATCAGAAAATTGTTCCTTCAATATGCCTGCATAATGGAGTGATCGTTCAATGTTGACCAGTGGGTCTCCTCCTGTAATGCCTGTTCCCATGGCATCTGTGAGTATTGCTTCCTCAATGAGATCAGAATCTTTATGAATGGGTCTTTCATTGGCAAAAATGACATCCTTCTGCCATCGTCCTGAAGAAAGAGGGCAGTAGGGACAGTGGAACCCACACAATCCCGTTACAAACAGCACCAGTTTTGCTCCCTCCAGGCATAATTGACATCCTCGAGAGAGCATATTACCACGTCCTCTCCGAAATTTTTTCTTCAATGGTTCGAATATTCTTCAATTGCGTTCTTTTTTCCTGTAGAAGGGCAGTGATATGCGTTTGATACCATGCAGTCATCTGCGTTTGAAAAGCAGATTGATTGATCTGGGAAAATTGCTGAACTTCACTCATGCCCTGTACTGCCAGAAAATTTGCATAGGTGACATTTTCTTCCTCGAGACTCTGAGCTGCCTCTGCAAGATTGTGCAATGCCCGATCCAGATGCTCTAAATTGGAGAGAAAATCATCAATGTAAGGCAATGGTAATAAGGCATACGCCTGGGTATATTCCTCGGTCAGTAATTCCAGTTTTCGTAATGCAGATGCAAAAGCAGTAGCTGCCAGTGTATAATCCTCTCTCTCCAGATGATCATTCCCCCTATCCATATCTGAGAGGATGGTGATCAAAATCTGTTCCCCTGTGAGATAAGGAATAGAAAATTGATAATATGTCGCATAATTCTCACACAGCTCTGTCAGTGTAGAACCATACTCCTGATATGCAGCAGCTCGTTGTAATTCCAGTAAGAGATATTCTTTTTTCTGGGTGGAAAGATGAAAGGACTGACATCTCCTGTAGAATTTTTCTGCTCTTTCAAAAGAATATGCTGCTTCTTCTAATCTTGGAAGTGCAGAAGTGACTATATCAGAGGAATGAGAAGCATATTGCCGTTCCTTCATGGCATGATCAATTATTTCATGATGTACATCCCTCAGTGAATCCATTTCATTCTCAATTTCCTGCAGTATGCGTATGCCTTTTTCCATCTCCTTCTGTGCTGCCTGCAGCATAATGTCAGATTCCCCAGAATCCTGCTGTGTATAATAATATACACATGATATGACCAGGAGGGTTATAACTCCACTCGTCAGGATACTCTTTGAAGACCATCGTTTTTTATTTCTGGAGGTAAACCCACAGAATTCGCAGGGCTCATCTTCATCATAATCCTGGGCTCCACAACGAGGGCAATACATAGTTTCTTCCTTATCATAAAAGATATAAAGATTTTGCAGTCAGGATGTTCTGAAAGAAATCCTCTCTCGGGTATTTCAGGGGATCTGTCATGTGTGAACACTGAGTATATGAGACGTATCTCATAGAAAAATTCACATCTCTTGTGATTGCGTGAGACAGTGTCACAAATAGATATATAAAGATGTGAAGGTCCTTTAATGTACTGATGTGTTTGTTTTTAAGTCCGGGGTAGAGGAAATGGTCTGAGGGGCCTCAGGCCTCTCAATTCTCTTTTTCATGGATTGATTTGCGTGCCTTGACTTTCATGATGCGCACTCCATCAGTTTTGAATACAATGAAATGTACATCATCAAACGCGATACGTTCTCCTTCTGTAGGTATTCTGCCAAATTGGTCAAGCATGAACCCTCCAATCGTCTCAAATCCATCTTCTGGAATGCGGATGCCCATCAATTCATTGACCTCATCGATGGGAACCATGCCATCGAGCATCACTGTCTGTTCATCGATTTTCCTGATGGGAATATTGGTTACATCATACTCATCGAAGATTTCTCCCACAATTTCTTCAAGGAGGTCTTCAATGGTAACCATTCCAGCAGTTCCTCCATATTCATCAACGACAATGGCCAGATGAATTTTACTCTTCTGCATTTCTGTGAGTAATTCATCTACTTTCTTTGTTTCCGGAATAAAGTAAGGAGATCTCAGTAAATCTTCTAGTTTATGATTATTGCTCTCTGAATACTGTAATAAATCCTTCGCGTAGAGAATTCCAATAATGTGGTCGATATTTTCTTCATAGACCGGTACACGGGAAAATCCGGTGGACACCACGGTGTGTCGTGCCTCTTTCAGAGAGGCTTCCTTATCCAAACCCACAATATCCACACGAGGGGTCATTACCTCTTTTGCTATAGTATCGGAAAATTCAAATACTTTGAAGATTCGTTCCCGTTCTTCCTGTTCCAGACTTCCTTCTTCTTCAACAATGGCAAGGAGAGTTTTAAATTCTTCTTCAGTGAGAAATGGACTGTGTTCAAGACTCCCCCCTGTCAATCGGATCACTCCTTTTGTTATTCCAGTCAATCCTGTGGCTACTGGCGAGAGAATCTTGGTCACAACATAGAGAGGTCGAGCAAACGTCAATGCAAGCCATTCTGGATTTTTTACTGCAAATCCCTTTGGTGTGATTTCTCCGATCACCAGAATGAGAAAGGTCATCAATCCTATGGCAATGCCTATTCCCTGATTTCCAAACAGGGAAATTGCTAGGCTGGTGGCTAATGCAGAAGCTGCTACATTAACAATATTATTGCCCGTTACAATGGATGCTATAACCTTATCTGGTTCTTCCATCATTTTTTCGATGAGTTCAGCTTTTCTGTTTCCCTCTTCTTTGAGGTGTCGAATGCGAATTTTTCGACAGGATAAAAAGGCTGTCTCAGAACTGGAAAAAAAAGCAGATAATAATAGGAGAATTGCCAACCCTGTCAATTCCAGCCATATGTCTGGTATATCAAGCATAGTTCTTCCTATCCTTCTTCGATTCTAAGCATCCTACACATTGTTCCTTAAAAAGGTTCTCCTAGGTAAAAATCTCACACCCATCTTCTGTAATGATAACTGAATGTTCTGCCTGGGTGACAGGAGCACCAGTCTTCTCTTTGAGAATATGATAGGGAAAGAGTACTCCATTCTTGATGAGGATCCGCAACATGAATTCTGCCTTCTTGTCCTTTGCTACCCACCGCTCTGCAAAAGGGAGTTCTGGATAGGTATTTTGAATATGATACATTAATTTCTTGGCAGAGTTTAAGCGTAAGGGTCTCTGACTCAGGAAATTGAAGATATAGACTCTTTCATCGTCTACGACTCTTCCCACTCCTGTGGTGGCAAAGGGTTCGATAGCGATGGTGTCCCCCTCTACTAACTGTATTTTTGATCCATCATCAATATTGGGAATGGAAGGGGGAGCATGAATTGCATACTGATCCAATCCGTGACCAGTGAGATTTTCAATGGGGACACAGCCATGAGCGTTGATGGTAGCTTCAATGATTTTGCCAATTTCCCCTGTGGTCACTCCTGGTTTGATTATGGCCAGAGCTGCATTCAATGCTTCCTGAGAGGCCTTGATGAGATTATCATCGGCTTCGTCCACTTTAATGGTGTATGCAGAATCAGCAATATATCCATCTATGTGGCAGCCAATATCTACTTTAATATAATCTCCCTTTTCAAGCATAGTTTCATCTGTTGCTGGGGGCGAATAATGAGCTGCCACTTCATTGAGAGAAATATTAACAGGAAAGGCAATCTGGGCACCATATTCTATGATTTTATCTTCAATATACTGAGCTATCTCCAGTAAGAGTGTTCCCTCTTTAATCAGCTGTTTTGATTCTTCCCGAACCTGTCTGAGAATTTCTCCTGCCTGTCGATTCTTTTCCAGATGTTCCATGTTCTTGCACCAATGTGTCGATTTTTAGCTGTATTATAAGCTTTTGCCTTACTGTCTTTTCATACCCCATGAGGGAGTGATTCCTCCTCATATATTTTCATTTGACCCATAGACGATTTCTGAAAAGTCAGGGCATCTGTCAATAGGCTGCGAAAACTCTTTATACTGTTGACTAAAGTAAAGGTGTGGTACCATGATCAAAGATGAAACAATTAAAAATACTGTAGTAGAATTGCTTAAAACAGCTGTAACGAAGCTTCCTCCTGATATTGAAGAGGCTCTCAAGAATGCATATGAAAAGGAGACATCAGAGGTTGCTAAAATGCAGTTTAAAGCAATACTAGACAACATGAAGCTTGCTGAAGAAACTATTACTCCCATGTGTCAGGATACGGGTGTACATATCTTCTATGTCACCCTTGGAAATCTTGCAGTGGGTAATATTGAGCAGGCTATTCGAGACGGTGTAAAAGAAGCAACTGAGACAATTCCTCTCCGACCAAATGCAGTGCATCCATTGACCAGAAAGAATCCAGGTACAAATCTTGGAGAAAAGATGCCCTATATTAATTATTTCCTCTCAGATAGGAATTTCATAGAGATTCATGTCATGCCCAAAGGAGCGGGATCTGAGAACATGTCCAGATTAGCCATGCTCAATCCTTCCCAGGGTATTGATGGTATCAAGGAATTCGTGGTAGATACCCTGGTTCGAGCGGGGTCCAAACCCTGTCCACCAGTGATCATGGGTGTGGGAATTGGAGGATCTGCAGATATTTCCATGAAATTAGCCAAACAGGCATTGATGAGACCGGTGACAAAACGACATCCCGATCCCCAGATTGCGGCCATGGAAACTGAACTCCTGGAATCCCTCAATGATATCGGCATCGGACCCATGGGACTGGGGGGAAAGACCACTGTTCTCGGCGTGAACATGGAATATGCATTCTGTCATACTGCATCACATCCTGTAGCTGTCAACATACAGTGCTGGGCTGCACGAAGGTATACTGCACGAATTTATGAAGATAAGGTCGAATACGGGTGGTTTGAATGAAAACACTCACTATCCCTCTCTCAGAAGATGAAATCCGCAATCTGAAACTCGGTGAAATTGTGTATTTAACCGGCGAATTTTATACTGCTCGCGATGAAGCACATATGACTGCCCTGGAATATGCAGAAGAAGGAAAGACACTTCCTGTGGATTTTAAAGATAAGGCTGTCTTCCATTGCGGACCCATTATGCGGAAAAAAAATGGAGAATGGGAACTGGTGGCTGCAGGACCCACCACCAGCACACGTATGAACACTCTGGAACCCCAATTCATTGAAAAATTCGGTCCACGAGCCATCATTGGAAAAGGCGGGATGGGAAAAGAAACATCCAAAGCCTTCGAAAAATATGGTTGCGTATATCTCGCCATTACCGGGGGAGCTGCAGTCCTGGCTGCTAAAGGTATTAAGAAAGTGAAAGGTGTGGAATGGTTTGAACTGGGTATGCCTGAGGCACTGTGGATTCTCGATGGTGAAAACTTCGGTCCACTCATTGTTGCCATGGACACACATGGAAATAACCTCTTCGAGAATGTGGAAAAAGAAGTTGAAAAGAATGCTGTCACCGTAAAGAAACATCTTGGATTGATAAAATAAAAATTAAAAAAGGAATATAGAAAGAAATAACTATATTTTCTCCCTTTTTTCTTTTTTTTTGTATATATTTTTTTTAATGTGGATAATACCAATATCACTTGAATCACCAGAGTAACAGTTCATCACTGCAGAAATCCATCAATTTCAAAACCAAAACATTTAAAAATTAACCTATTACATATTCTCTTGGCTCCGATAGTGTAGACCGGTCAATCATACGGGCCTCTCGAGCCTGTGACCCGGGTTCAAATCCCGGTCGGAGCATATCTTTAATAGGTGCGGTAGTTTTCTCATGGTTCAGTGGCCTTTATAGGGAGATTTCCACCGTTTTTCCGATTCTTCAACGAATTTTTCCAGAGCCACACGCATTTTTCTCGACTCAGATAGAATACGGCTAGACAATTGAAGTGCTTTTAAAACAGTTGGCAATTTCTCCAATGCATATTTCATAATTTCCCGTCCCACACTCAACTGGAGACTCCGGGCTCCCTTTTTTCCAAAGAGATCAATAAGGGAATGATACAGGTGAGACATATCTTTAACAGGAATTGCTAATTCATCATTAGCTGGTGGGAAGGCATCAATATAAGATTCAAGATGTGCATAATTGAGGATAGATGTAAGTCCATTTGGTCCTACCAGATCCTGAATTGTATGGAGATAGATATGCATAATAAGATTATCTGTTTTCCGAGGGGGAGACATGATGATCATCTCTCAAAAAAAAGAATATCTTAAGATTCATATTAAAGCACTGATCTCTTCTGTGACTCTCTTCATGTCCAGGAACACGAGGCCTAATTTAGCATCTTTCTTGGCCAGGGCTGTTAGCACTGCATTTTCTCCTGATGCCATGAGTACAACGTATCCAGCTTCTCCTTTCACATATACTTCTGACAAATTTCCCCGTGCCAGTTCAGAAGCAGTTCTTTCTCCTAAAGATAACATAGCAGCCGACATGGCTGCCACCCGATCTTCTTCAACATCTCTGGGAAGGGCAGAAGCAATCATCAGTCCATCCACCGATACCACAGCAGTTGCTTCAATATCAGGAGATGTAGCTTCTAAATTTTTTAAGAGAGTTGAAAGTTCCTCAGTTCTCGATTTTTTTGCCATAAATATACCTCCAATTATATTAATAATTTATATTAGAAGTTTATAAAATTTTTTGTAAAATAGATAATTTAATATAAATATATAAAATTATTTCTAAAAATATTATATTTTTATCCTTATTTTTTTAATTGATA
>AZIF01000134.1_pt1 | contig 35656 bp, 36 predicted proteins | sample 359031 | NCBI WGS metagenome assembly AZIF01 (sample SAMN02429710, study PRJNA222658) | marine sediment metagenome | biome: Sediment sample; isolation source: sample MGS-PRI from oil contaminated site at the harbour of Priolo Gargallo... | place: Italy: Priolo | collected 2011-03-08 | depth 6 m m
TCAACCTGGTCTCATAAAGCAATTTCTGGGAGGAAATGGCATTGGTGCCCACCTGCTCTATGAGTATGTAAAAACACATACTGCATCATCTCCAGATAACTGGCTGATTTTTGTACCGGGAGTGTTAAACGGCAGCACCTTTCCCATGACATCGAAATGCGGATTCTTTTCACTTTCTCCATTAACTGGTGCATTTGGTGAGAGTTATTTTGGTGCCTCACTGGGTGTGGCCTTAAAATCTGAAGGATATGATTTCATCGCGCTGACCGGGCGATGCGATATACTCTCTTATGTTCTCATAGATGGACAGTGCAGTATTGAACAGGCATCAGATCTTGAAGGATTGACCACCTCAGCGTGTGAAACCATACTCACAGAAAAGCATGATGGTTCATGTGCCTGCATTGGCCCTGCTGGTGAACATCAGGTCGCCTTCGCTGCTATTGTGGGTGATGGGAGGCAGGCAGGACGGACTGGTATGGGAGCCGTTCTGGGAAGTAAACAGGTGAAGGCCATGGTGGTGGTTCCTGAAGCGATACCAATTGATAAAAAATCTATACGTCCTCTCCGTAAGAAATGTGTCAAGGGATTTCTGGAAGGGAAGGGGTATCCTGCTTATCAGGGGTATCATTCCTTCGGAACAGGGAAATCCATTCTCCCCTTTTCAGAAACATTTGGTATTTTACCCACAGAAAACTTCGAACACAGTCAATTCGAAGGAGCTTCCAGAATCGATACTACCCATTGGAAGGATAAAATCACCAGGAGCGTGGGATGCCATGGGTGCATGATTGCCTGTGGCAAGGTGTACAAGGGAATTTCAGACCCCGAATTCGAAACCCTCTATGCTCTGGGTTCCAATCTCCTGTGTGATGATATAGAGGTAATTGCTGAAGGAAACAGGCTCTGTGATGAACTCGGCATGGATACCATATCCATGGGAGGAGTGCTGGGATATGTAATGAGCCTCTCCAAGGAGAAGATACTCCAAGAAAAAATACCCTTTGGCCATGGCGATACTATTCTTTCTCTGATTGAAAAAACTGCATACCGCGAGGGAATAGGCAATGAACTTGCAGAAGGGGTACAGGCCCTGAGCACACGCTACGGCAACGACTATCATGCAGTTCACGTGCTGGGACTTTCACCCCCTGCCTATGATGGTCGGGGAATCAAGGGCATGGCCCTTTCTTTTCTCACTTCTCCCCGGGGAGCATGCCACCTGAGATCCAGTGCATACTCGGTGGAACTTCCTGGAACATGGGAACATTTTACAGCAGACCGGTTCTCATCAGAAGGAAAGGAATTTGTGGCCTGGATGGAAAATTTAATGACTGTCCACGATATTTTGGGTACCTGTAAATTTACCCGGGATTTCTATTTACCCGGTATCATGTCGGAGATGCTTGAAGCCTATACAGGCCTTAAAATGTCTCCTGAAGAGCTCCTGGAGATTGGTGAGAGAACCTTCAATCTGGAATGGATGTTCAACATTCGTAATGGAGTACGCATGGGTGCTATGCCTCCAAAATTCAAGACTCCCATAAAAGAGGGTCCCTCACAGGGGTCTCATATCACTGATGAAGATACCCAGAGAATGAAAAAGGATTATTGTGCAGCACGGGGATGGAATACAGAAGGTATTCCACAAAAGAACACTATAGAAAGGTTACACCTCCCTCCGCTGGAAATCAGATAATCCAAGATGAGGAGGGTCATTAAAAAGAGAAAGGGGATACACATGTATGTCACCAAAATGGTGTGCAGTCAATGTGGCAGGCTGCACGATCATGAGAGAATCCAGACAGTCTGTACCCGGTGTGGCAGTACTCTTCTGGTACAGTATGATCTCGAATCTTTGAAATCCATTCTTCCACAATCCAGATTTCAGGGAAGGGGGAATACACTGTGGAGGTATGATGCGGTTCTCCCTGTGGAAAAAAAGGATATCATTACCCTGGGAGAAGGATATACACCTATATTTCAATTGAAACAATTACATACTGATTCTTTGTGGTTGAAGGAGGAATCATTAAATCCTACTGGAACATTTAAGGCCAGGGGAATGGCTGTGGCTATTTCTAAGGCACGGAACCTGGGGATCACAGATGTGGTAGCTCCATCGGCAGGAAATGCAGGAGCAGCCCTCTCCTTTTATAGTGCCCGGGCAGACATGAGAGCTCATGTGGTCATGCCTGAAGATACTCCACCAATCATCAAGAGAGAATGCACTGCTGCAGGAGCCCATGTTGTGCTGGTGAAAGGAACGATTGCCCAGGCGGGAGCACTGGCTACAGAGATGGGTGCAGAGCATGCATGGTTCAATATGGCAACTCTCCAGGAACCATATCGCCTTGAGGGTAAGAAGACCATGGGGTATGAAATTGCAGAATCTTTCCACTGGGATCTCCCCGATGTCATTATCTACCCCACAGGAGGGGGGACAGGTCTTATCGGTATCTGGAAAGCGTTTGAGGAATTGGAGATTCTGGGATGGATATCAGAGAAGAAACCACGAATGATTGCAGTGCAATCTACAGGATGTGCTCCCATAGTGAAAGCATTCACAGAGGGTAGAACTACGGTAACACCCTGGTCAGATCCTCATACCATGGCATCCGGACTCAATGTCCCTGCTCCCTTTGCAGCTCCACTCATTCTGCGGGTCATTAATGAGAGTGGTGGGGCAGCTGTTTCAGTTCCAGATAGCGCAATCCATACAGCTATTACAGAACTAGCCTCCAGGGAGGGAATCTACGCCTGTCCGGAGGGAGCAGCTACCTTCGCTGCTTACCAGAACCTCAGACAGGAAGGAACGATCGACCGGGATGAAAAGACCCTTCTCATCAACACCGGTTCAGGGCTCATGTATCCCTATTGATACAGGTACTGGTATTGATATAGATATTAAGGAGTATGCATTGTATTCCTTTTTTTACTTTCTCTCTGTAATTTACATTCACAATCATGATTCATTCTGAAAACCTTTTTAAGAGCACTTACGAGTGACCAAAGAATGAAGCAACAGCTCCAGACTCACATCCCTGTATTCATCACCCTCTTATGTGTCATGCTGGCAGTATGGTACCATTCTCAGGTACTCTCCCTCCTGTTTTTCGTACGGGTCCTCATCTATGAGCAACCAGGCTGGGTGCTTTTCCTTTCAGGACTGTATCTTGGTATAATGCTTCTTCTGTCCCTCAAAATACCCAGAACAATGCCAGTGATGCTTTCTATCCTCATACTCGGTATGGTGGTGGTCAATATATTTGCCAGTTATCAGGAAGTGCTCAAATTTGGTATTACCCAGGGAGTGTTTACCGATCTGCTCAGGACTTTTATCCATTCATCTCTGGTTCCCCTGGCTTTTCTGGCTGCAGATATTGGGATTCCCATAGCGCTGGGGGTGCTGGGTATCTGCCTTATCATGCTTAAGGGATATGTAGTGGTCAGGAAATGGATATCAGGTTCTCCAGTGGAGAAAATTATGCTGAGTGCTGCCTTCGGGTGTGGAATCACCGCTTTTTCCATGTATGTGCTGGCAGCCTTTCAGGTACTTTCCCTGAAAAATATCCTCATAATCGATGGCGCGTTTTTCTCAGCAGTTATTCTACTCCCCACACGTACCTTCCATCTGCCTGCAATGACCTTTCATATCTCGCGGAGAGAAAAGCAGGTATACCTTTTTCTGGCCGTCCTGCTGTGCTGTGGTCTCCTCTATACCCTGTTAGTTCCACCACTGGAGTGGGATTCACTGGCATACCAGGCATATTATTCTCGCCTCATATTCGATACAGGAGGACTCCCTCTCATTTTTGGTCCCTCCATTGGCATCGAGATGAGTGCAGCATATCCTCCTGCATATCAGATGCTGGGTTCCTATCTGTACTTTTTCATGGGTACAGCAAATGCTCAATTCATGAGTCTTCTCAGCTACATTTCAGGAATTCTCTCATTATGTGCTGTATTTTTCTTTTCTACTCTGCTTTTACCCTCACATAGACTCTATGCAGTAGTAACCACCATGGCAGTTCCCTTCTTCATGGCTTTCTCAGCCTCACCCCATTATATGGCATTATTGATTTTTTTCAATGCCCTTTTTGTGTATTATCTCTCCCACTATATATTGGCAAAAAATCAATGTGCGCTCCTGCTTGCAGTCATATTCTTAGGATTCGCCTGTCTCACCAGCTATCTTGCCCTGGCATCCTTCCTTTTCCTGGTTATAGTGTGGATAAAAACCCGATTCAATATAGGATATGCGTTCATTCCTATAGCTATTCTCTTTCCCGTGCTGGTGAGAAATCTCTATTATACAGGAAATCCGCTGTTCCCCCTTTTTGGAATAGGTCATCAACTGCAGAATTTTTTGTGGCTTTCCAATACAGCCCATTTTGAGACACAGACAATGTATGCTGGACTGGACCTCACATCTCCTTTCTCTGTGTTAGATTTTTTTGTCAACAGGATCAGTTCTATCCGTCCCCTCATTCCCCTCATTCTCATTGCCGGACTGGTTCTATTACTGCTTCACAGACCGAAGGAGGAGAGGGAAAAATGGCTCATCATGCTGTTTTTGGCATCCATATTTATTTTTTTGGTGAGACCAACCTTTGATCGCTATCTGTTGGTGTATATACCCATATATGCAGTGGTTTTTACCTGGATTTTTTCCAAGGCCGAAGAGATGAAATCCATATTATTACAACGATCGCTCCAGGTAGCCCTGGTGGGATCTCTGGGTATTGTCATAGTGGGGATGACCATCACCGGACCTCTGATAATGGCCTCTCATGTCAAACAGTTTCCAGATCAGCCACTGGATCAGTGGGCATATGTCCGGCAGTTCTATCCCCATGACACTCCCTGCTGGAAGTGGCTCAATGAGCATACTTCGCCAGATACATTGATAGCCACCTACGATATCCGGTATTATTACATAGATGGGGAGATTTTTGCCCTGGATGGTCTGGATGCTATTCCTCTCTATGATATGTCACCGGATGAAGCAATAACATTTCTTAAAGAGAATAATGTGCAGTACTGGTTCAGTTCCCGATGGACATCGCCTGCAGATGAAACCTGTCCACCAGCATATTTTGATAATCCACTCACTCCCTATCTGGGAAGTGATATCCTCCCCATGGTTTTTCTTTCAGGACAATCGGCTATCTATGGGATAGGTCTCCAGGAGGTGGATTATCAGACACTGATGGAACACGAGCGTATGCTGTATCCAGTTCAGGGGATGACATATCAATTTAAAGAAGGAAAAATGGTGTATTTTGATATTCCCGGAGATTTACAGGATAAAACAATTATTCTTAACTTTTCAGTACCTCTTCAGGTAGGAATCTATAGTGGACACGCAGTCTCCTCATCTCTTCTGGGAGAAGTGATCATGGAAGAACAGGAGGTCAATAGGATAATTATTCCCTGCATTTCAGGGAAATATACTCTGTATATTGTATCAGATGAATCATTTTCTGTTGTAGTGGAAATTATATGAGGAGTCCATCAGAGAAACATAGATAGAGATATGAAGAAGCATGAATAGGTAGAGAAATATGGATAGATATGTGCGGGTGAGGTGCCTCTACCTATAATAAACCTTATATTGAGTAGAATGAGGGGGGAATGTGGTTTTCATGAATCAAGACCTTGCAGACTATGCATTGACTCAGGCTTCCTCTCTCCCTATTGAGTATGCGGATGTGAGAATGGAACATCAGATTAAAAATAATTGTGTCCTGAAAAATGGGCTCCTAGATGCAGTGCTTCAGATCGAAGATGAAGGCATGGGCATCCGCATTGTCACCGAGGAAGGCATGGGATTTTCTTCTACCACCCAGTTGGATAAACAGAACATAAAACAAACGGTGAAAGAAGCGTACAGACAGGCCCGGGCCTGTAAGAGAAGGACTCCAGTAACACTCTCTGCAGAAGATATTGTACAGACCTCATGGTCTGTTCCTGAAAAAATTCCTCTTTCGGGAGTAGGAATTGAAGAAAAAATTAATGCACTTTTTGAATGGGAAAATATAGTTTCATCCCAGGGAAATGTACCGGCACGGTTAATTCTCCTGGTAGATAAACAGACTGAAAAATTGTTTTTAAATTCGGAAGGCTCCCGGATTGAAGGATATCTTCCCATTGTTTCCTGCTTTTATTTTTTAATTGTCAAGGAACAGGGACAGGTGGAACAGACAGGCCGGAGATTCGGATATGCAGGAGGATGGGAAGGATTTAACAGCTTCAACATTACAGATGATGCACACAATGAGGTGACCATGCTCACAACGCTCATCCATGAAGGGAAAAAAGCACCGCAGGGTATCATGGATCTGGTAGTGGGGCCAGATGTGGTGGGAATTGTGTGTCATGAAAGCTGTGGCCATCCCACAGAAGCAGATAGAATACTGGGCAGAGAAGCTTCACAGGCGGGTGAGTCCTTTATGAAACAGGATATGCTGGGGTCACGAATCGGTTCAGACCAGGTCACCGTGGCAGAGGATCCCACCCTGGAACATACCTATGGATATTATGCCTATGATGATGAAGGAGTGAAAACCCGGAGAAGACTCCTCTATAAGAATGGGAGGATACATGAGTTTCTCCACAATAGAGAGACAGCCTCCATAATGGGTGTGCAGAGCAATGCAGCAGCGCGCAGCACCAGCTACAGCCGGGAACCCATTGTGAGGATGGCCAATACCTTTCTGCTGCCTGGAGAGTATACCTTTGAGGAACTCACAGAAGATATAGACCGGGGGGTATACATGAAATCATATACTGAATGGAACATCGATGATAAGAGATACAATCAAAAATATGTGGGCAGAGAAGCGTACCTCATAGAAAAAGGAGAGATCACGCACATGGTACGAAAACCTATCCTGGAAATTACCACACCTGGATTCTGGAAAGCAGTAGATGCCTGTGGAAAAGACCTGCAGTTCATAGCAGGAAACTGCGGAAAAGGTGATCCGCTGCAGGAAATGGATGTGCTGTACGGGGGGCCCACCACACGGCTCAGACAAGTTCCATTGAGGTGATATCATGCTGGACACAACTAACGCTATTGTGAAAAAATCACTCGCTCTTGGTGCAACAGATGTGATTGCCAAATGCATCACATCAAAAAATCAACAGCTCAGATTTTCCAATAATGAACTGGATATTGCTAAGACCTGGTTTGATACTGTCTTTCATGTCTTCCTGGTCCTCGATAATAAGGTGGTGGCTACCGAGATTCGGAAGATGGACACAATCGACCAATCTATCGAAAGGCTCATTACAATAGCAAAAGCCAGTAAGCCCAATCCCTTTTATGGCGGTATAGCAGAGGATTCCTTCAGCTATACCCCTGTAAAAAGTGATCCCACATTGAGAACGCTTGAAGATGGGTCAGATTTTGTCATTACTGCCATCAATAAAGCCCTGGAAACATCTTCAAATACTGCAGGAATTCTTTCCATAATCAATGAAGACATATATCTGTCCAGTTCTGGAGGGATAGAGGTAACAGATGAACTCAGTTCCATCGAGTTATCCATCAGGGCATTCTCTCAAAAAGAAGCCTCTGGTCACAGTGTCAGCTGTTCCCCAACCCTGGCACAATTTAATCCTGAAAAAGCGGGAGAAGAGGCTGGAGAGCTGGCCCAACTGGCAAGAGACCCTGTGCAGGGTCAGGAAGGTACCTATGATATTATCTTTTCTCCCCTGTTTTTCGGTTCAATCCTCTCTTATACCACGGAGATGACTTCTGCTTTCATGGTATTGTCGGGTCGATCCATGTTTACAGACAAAGTGGGAAAGGAGGTTGCTTCCGAACATGTCACTATAACAGACACTCCACAGGGATTTACCCAGCCCCGGTGTGATGATGAGGGAGTTCCCACCCAGGTAACCACAGTGATAGAGGAAGGAATTCTCAAAACATACCTGCACAATACCTCTACAGCCACCCTCTTTGAAACAGATACCACGGCTAATGCAGGGCTGGTGATTCCTCGACCGAGAAATGCTCATATCAATCCAGGAGACTATACACATCATGAACTCATAGAAGAGGTGGATAGTGGCTTATATCTCACCAATACCTGGTATACGAGGTTTCAGAACATACAGGCAGGAGATTTCTCTACTATTCCCCGGGATGCAATTTTGAAAATCGAACAGGGAGAAATAACCGGTTCTTTAAAAAATATCAGGATATCAGATAATTTACTATCTGTATACCGCAATATTCAAGGAGTGAGCAAGGATCAGAAAGTTATTCACTGGTGGATTGAGGCCAATATTCCATCCCGTGTATCATATATACTGGCCAGGGACATCAATGTGACCCGTTCCACAGACTGAACATCTCCTCAGGCATACAGATTGCGAGTCAGTCTTCCAGCACACAGACTCTCCCTACTGTTGCATCTTCTTTAATGTGAAATTTTTTTTCCAGCAATTTGACCGGTCTGGCAGGTACTCCAAGGGCCAGCGTATGATCAGGAATATCTGAGGTTACTACAGCACCTGCTCCAATGACGCAATATTCACCAATAGTCACCCCAGGAAGGATGAGTGCTCCCGTTCCAATCCATGTTCCTCTCTTTATGCGTACAGGATCCACTCTTCGAGGTCCCATATAGGCATACATTACTGCGGTGGGATTGATGTGGGCATATACAGTTACCCTGGAGCTGATGGTAACCTCATGCTCAATGAAGATGCTGTCAGGTTCCATGGGATCCAGCAGAACATCGTGAGCGATTTTTACATCCTTTCCCATGACGACCCCTCGCAATTCATGTAACCAGGCATTGAGCCCCACAAATGGAGATATCATGGCCAGGCGTAAAAGGAGATAACTGTACATGAGGTGTTTATGCTTCCATGCATGGTTCATTGATCGTTTAACATCTCTGAGTTTCATATAACTGCTCCATGGTGATGAATTCAACATCCTCTTTCTTGAGATACTGTAAGAGAGATGAGAGGACTGTATGAAAGGTGTTCCCTGTATTTTTTTTCACATAAAAGGGAACAGGAACGTGCTGTGGTATGGCAGTACATTCCCAGGGATGAACATTTAAGATGAAGGGTCGTGATCGGGTAAGAAGGATTTTCACCAGGATTTTTACAAGAGAACCGGGAAGCCATCGTATGGCAGTACTGGTGAAGGGAAGGGGAATAAACGGTATGCTGGATACGGGTATTTCCATGAGCGTTTCTGAAAGCATGTGAATAGTATGGCGAAACAGGCGTTTATTCCTTCCTGATACCTGTGAACTATCATAGAGGAAATGATGCTGGATATACTGCACCATCCAGGGATGAAACCCATAATAGGGAGCTCGAAATCCTTTTACAGGAAGCAACCGTGAGCTTTTTTCGAGTTCCTGTGTTAATTCCTGTGCAGAAAGTGTTCGAAAATCCCGGTGGGTATATCCATGTGATGCCAGTTCAAATCCATTTTCTCTGACCATATCCAGTATGAGCGGTTCTTCTACCATGGCTTTTCCTAAAATAAACAGGGTGGCAGGTACATCAAAATCACAGAATAAATCAAGCAGGGTCCTGGTAGCACATATATCATCTATAGTATATGAGCATTTGAATTTTAAAACAGCGTCTGAAAACCGTTCAACATCGGCTGTGATACAAACATGCATGCATGTTATGCATGGGGTTCATTTTAAAATTTGTGCTCGCTACCCCATGCAAGCCACAGCAGATGATATCCAGATCAACAGTGATGAGAGGACATGGGCTGGAAACACTTATAATAAAGATGTATAATACAAATCATGGAAGAAGATATCTCATGGATATATTCATTGAAGACCATTGCCGTGGTGGGTATGTCACGAGATAAGAAAAAACCTGCCCATTATGTTCCTCAATACCTTAAAAAAATTGGATTTACTCTTTTCCCTGTCAACCCATCTGCTTTTGAAATTATGGGAGAGAAGGTGTATTCTGCGCTCACAGATATACCTGAACCAGTAGACATTGTGCTCATGTTCAGACCATCAGAAAATGTCCCTGATTTTCTCGAGGATATCCTTTCAATTCATCCCCAGGTGCTCTGGATGCAGTTGGGAATTAAAAATAGCACAGTGAAGGAAAAAGCAGAAGAACAGGGTATTCAGGTGATTATGGATAGGTGTATGATGCAGGAACATAAAAGATTATTTGGTGATTGAATGTATGATGTTATTATTGCAGGGGGGGGTCCTGCAGGAATCACCGCAGGAATCTATGCAGCCCGGGCCCGATTGAAGACGGTGATTCTGGAGAAACTCATGCCCGGTGGTCAGGCTGCAGTGACAGATTGTATTGAAAATTATCCAGGATTTCCAGAGGGTATCTCTGGATCAGAACTCATGGCTCATATGCAGGAACAGGCAGAAGAATTCGGCTGTGAATTTGAAACAGGGGAAGTGACAGCTGTTGATACAGAAGAAAAAACACTTTCCACCCCCTTTCAGACCTATCGGTGGAAATCTCTCATTATTGCCACAGGAGCAGATCCCAGGCAACTTGGTGTACCGGGTGAAGAATCTCTTACCGGGAGGGGAGTCAGTTTTTGTGCCACCTGTGATGGTGCTCTTTTTTCAGGAAGAGACGTGGCTGTGGTGGGAGGAGGTGATTCTGCTGTCAAGGAGGCCATGTTCCTGACCAAGTTCGCTTCCACAGTATTTGTTATTCATCGGAGACAGGAATTGAGAGCAGAAAAAATTATCCAGGAAAAAGCATTTGCAAATGATAAGATCAAATTCATCTGGGATTCGGTGGTTACTCAGATCGCGGGTGATCAGAGGGTGAATAGCCTCCAGGTGAAGAATGTGAAAACTGAAAAAGTATCAGAACTTCCTGTGGATGGGGTGTTTGTGTATATTGGAAGAATTCCCAATACCGCTCTTTTCAACGTGCAAAAGGATGCTCATGGATATATTATTACAGATGAGGATATGCACACATCCCTGCAGGGAGTATTTGCAGCAGGAGATTGCAGGAAAAAAACTCACAGACAGGTGGCTACAGCGGTGGGAGATGGAGCAGCAGCCGCAATGTCAGCAGAATCCTTTATTGCAGAACTGGAATGAATCGCTTCTGGGTTGTACAGGGAGCGATGTTATCCTCCACTCACTGGGGGAAACAGGGCTATTTCATCTCCGTCAGAAAGGGGAGTGTTTTCGGGTACGATTCTCCTGTTTACAGCCACCATAAGGGTTTCGGTGTCTATATTGTAGAGTGTTTTCAGATGCTGCAATACAGCATGGAGGGAATCAAATTGCCCTTCCATGTATTCCTCTTTCTTACCGGTCTTTTCCCTGTATGAAGCAAAATATTTTATATGGATTTTCAAGCAATCACTCTTTCCTCTATAAGGAGACCTTTAAGAGGATTTCCATGAGAGGTAACACAGACAGTATAATGTAAGTTCTATTATATTTTTTCTCTCTGTACCATAGAAAAATATTTAAATGAGTGATTATATAATAATATGAGGTGAAAGATCGTGCTGGAGATGCAGTTAGTAAATAGATTTATAAACGGACACAAGGATCACAAAGCTACATCCCCATCACAGAAGTCAGCAGAAATGTATGTGAAAAATAAGAATAAAAAAAGGAATATTTCCCTTCTTCTACAAACAATGGACAATGAAATTTTTTCAGATTTCAGAAAAAGGCTTGATTCTTCCGACATAGATCAGTATATGCCCATTGATTTCAGGTCATTCTGAAAGTAGTTGAAGAAAGGAATAGCGGGTGTACATTTTCCACAGAAGGGAGAGCAGATCTCAGGTGTTTTTGATCTACGAGTGACTTTCCTACTCTGGAGAATCTGTTAAGTATCACTGGCCAGAATACCATAGTTGCACAACCGAATTCTATGAGAGAGATTGTGATACAGCAGTTCAGAGGCAGTCTTTCTGCCCTGCAAAGGGAGTCTATTGTTTCTGCAGCATTGAAAAGTGTTATCAATTATATTTTTGAATATTTCTGAAAAGAGAGAAAAGTTTATAAACATATAATGATTATTATCAAAAAAATATAAAAAAATTATATAACTATACTAAATAGATAAAAGGAGGGAAAATATGAATATCCACAACAGCGTCCTTGAACTCATTGGGAATACCCCCATGGTACGATTACAGAGGATTACGGAGGGACTGGATGCAGATGTACTGGTTAAGGTAGAATATGTGAATCCCAGTGGAAGCCTGAAAGACAGGATTGCCCTGGAGATGATAACTCAGGCAGAAAAGGAAGGGAAGCTCAAGCCTGGAGACACCATCGTGGAATCAAGTACAGGGAATACTGGGGTGGCACTTTCTTTTGTAGGCATAATGAAAGGATATAATGTGATTATTTACGAAACAATACCGGGCAAAGTGGGGACAGAAAAGATCAAGATTATGAACAATATGGGTGCAAAAGTACGGGTAATCACTCCAGAAGATCTTGAAGATTTGAAGGAAAAGAGTGTGGCAGGAGCTGAAATCGAGCTGCCTGGAAGACAGATCTGCCTGGATCTGGAAAAAAAGGACCCCCATGTATGGTGGGCCCGGCAGTTCAGCAATCCTGCAAATGTATCAGCACATTATGTAACTGCCAGAGAGATGTTAGATCAAACAGATGGTAATATTGATGTTTTTGTGGCTTCAATTGGTACTGGAGGTACTTTACAGGGCATAGCAGAAGTTTTCAAGGAAGAAAACCCCCATATCAAAATAGTAGGCATTCAACCAGCAAGTTCAGCTGAAAAGATGATTCCTGGAAAATCCTACCCCCGGAGTGAAATAAAAGGGGGCATTGTTTCTGATATGCTGGAGAAAAAAGGTCTCATCGATGAAATAGTCACTGTGACAGATGATGAGGCAGTGAACATGACACACAGATTGTGGAAGGAAGAAGGCCTCTATGCAGGAGTCTCATCGGGTGCTAATGTCCTGGTAGCAGTACGGGAAGCACAGAACCTGGGCACGGGAAGGAATGTAGCCACCATTCTCCCCGATAGCATTGATAGGTATTTCACTGAAGAGCATTATGTTACATAATATACCGAGTAGTTTTCAATTTTCCATTCCTGCTGGTTTTGTTCCTCTTTTCTCTTTTTTTCTTTTTTTTCTTTTTTTATTTTTTTATTTTCGCATTACAGGATGGATGAGGTCAATTCCATATAATCCTGGTGGAGGATGAGACACCATGATGCACTCCTCCATACTGATCCAGGGGATACTTTTAGGCAGTCTTTTATGTCATGCATCTCTTTTTCCATATGCTGTATTTCCCGTGGAAACAGACCAGGGATATACCATGGAAATCAACATTCTACACACCCTGGATGAATCACACCCCCATACACTCTGTGTTTCTGTGGAAATTATCAATATTTCTGGTCCATACATTCTCATCTGTCAGATATCTGTGGATGAATCAATAGAATCCCTGGTGACTTCACCTATTGTCATTTCTGAAATCTCTTCTCGTATGGAGGAGGGTACACAGGTGTTGAGCGGTACGGTGAGCCTTTCTCTCTCTGAGCAGACCGAATTATCTGTTCTCCCTCTCTATATTTCCGGACTGTACAGCGGGTGTGAAGGAGGATGTGAGAGTTTTCTGGTGGGTCCCCTTTCCTACAGACTCTGTGAGGAGTCTCCTGATCCGGGCATTCCATTATATGCAAAAATTTTTCTCGTACTCGGGTGCCTTATTTTTTTCATAGTACTATACTTTAAAAAGATTAGAGATTGCCACATATTGTCTTGAATAGAAACTCTTTAGAAAAAGTTTATAAATCTTAATTGAAAATTATAAAAAGGTGATAAATATGTTCGGATGGCGTGCCAAATTAGGAAGCATGGTGCCTTCAGGGAATCGTGTGGTGGAACCATCATATCACAAGATACATATTGATGGAGTTTCATTTCACTATTCAAAAATCTCCATAAAGAAGGATACAAAAGAAGAAGTTGAAAACATGATTAATAATGTTCCTGCTGCAGCAGAAAATTTAGCCGATGCCGAGGTGGATATCATCTCCTTTGCCTGTACTGCAGGAAGCTTTGTGGGTGGTCTCGACTATGATCAGAAAATAATCGATCTCATTGAAAAGACTACAGGTATCAAGGGAACGACGACGTCCACTGCAGTGGTAAAAGCATTGAACACACTGGGATTGAAGAACCTGATTGTGGCCACTCCCTATGAAGATTGGATTAATGAAAAAGAAGAAAAATTTTTCAATGACAGCGGATTTCATGTACTGGATATTCAGGGTCTGGGATATCTGGAAGCTGCAGATCAAGCACATGAACCACCAGAAAATATCTATGCCATGGTTACAGATATGGTTTCTCAATCAGATTCGGTGGATGGAGTGTTTATCAGTTGTACCAACTTCAGAGGAATGGATGTCATAGATATCCTGGAAACAGATCTCCAGATACCGGTAGTAACCAGTAATCAGGCTACACTCTGGGATATGCTGCGTCAATCAGGGGTACATGAAAAAATACAGGGATATGGAAAATTGCTCCAGGAGTATTGAAAATAAAAATTTCCCATATCACAGATTCAGGTTCAAAAGCTGGGTGAGTTCCCGCACACTGTCCATGGATTCCAGGTTCTCTATTTTCGTTTTAATTTCTTTTTGTCTTTTCTTATCGATGAGCGGTGAGGTGAGGGTGTCAAATTTCTGTATAAGGTCTTCTTTGGTAAAATTACCCACATCACCCTTGACCTGTTTCGTCCGTGCTTCCAGAGTTTTTCCGTTATTCAGGGTGATGATAACGATAGATCCAGTGTCTCCAGGAGTATATTCCTGGAGTTCTTTTTCTCCATTGACCACATGAATTTTTTTCATGAGATCTGAAATTTCACCCTTATTCATTTCGGTCCCAAAGAATTCATCAGGGCCTGCTTTTTTATGGACGATAGCTGCAGCAATGGCATACTGCATGCTCAGAGTTGCAGCAGATTCGGTGGCAGGATGGGGATTGTCTATGGTAATGAGAGGTATGGGATAGGTCTTGACTATTACCTCTTTCACCTCATCCGGCTCGAATTCACAGACTACAGGGAGGAGAGCATCGAGAGCAGGCTGGATATACCAGCAGGTTGGATAAAATTTAAAGTAGGTACCGAGGATTCTGTATGTTTTCCCCAGATCAGAATATATTTTTTCAGTATGGTATTCATCTGAATATGCCCTGCAGAATCCCTTGATTCCTTCCAGGATTTCTCGGGAACCAGTAAAGCCTTTTTCAGCCAGAAGAGCACTCTGGATGCCTGCCTGTGTGGCATGACCTGCATTTAAAAAAGTTGCATCTGATCCATCATGTACAAACTGTTCCAATCCTGCAGACTGCATGGCAGCAGATCCAATCGCATCGGCCAGGGCAGGTTCGGTGAGACCGAGGGCTTTCCCTGCAGCAATGGCTGCTCCAAATACACCAATTGTTCCATTGGGACTGAATCCACGTTGATTATGAGAAGGATTTACTGCAGATCCAATGCGTATGCTTCCTTCATTTCCTGCCACAATAGCTGTGATAAGCTCTTTTCCAGAACAATCCTGTCGTTCACCAACTGCCAGAGCTGCAGGAATGATTTCACAATTGAGATGAGCGCAGGAAGCCATTTCTCCATCATCGAGTTGAAGAGAATGGCCTATTGAACCATTGATCAGCCCTGCCTGTGCGCAGGATGTTTTAAATCCATATCCTACCACAGTGGATTCTGCTTTTCCTCCACTCTCCTGTACATATGCTGCCAGGATCCGATTATATTCCATGGGTGCCCCTCGCAATGACACACCAATCATATCCAGCACACACATCTTACAGAATTCAACAACATCTGAAGGTACATCCTCAAACTGCAATCCGGTAAAGTGCTCAGCCAGGACCAGTGTTAATGCTTTCATAATATCACCATTTTGACATTATTATTCATTATTGAATATTTATCTATCACATTTAAGGTTTTCTATAAGGCTTCTGAGGTAATCTGTCAGAATTAAATTTTTTATATAAAATAAGAAAGAGATGAAAAGGGGTAGGAGATTACATGTGGGGGGAATGTTCTTTGAAATTGACCAATTCCTGTAAGGTTTTCCAGTCTCTATTGGGATGCAGATTCCGCTGATTTGTCCGCGAAACCTGGAGCACTACATAGGATTTGAGATAGTCATAACTGTTGATGAGGTAATTGAGATACCTGTGTAAAGCAAATATGGTTTCTGTCATGATGATAACTGCAGCCTGGAACTCTCCCACAGTAAAATAAGAATCTAACACATTCAATTCTTCTGTTTGCAGCAACCCTTTTTCCAGTCGTCCCCGTAACAGTTCGTAATCGTCATGGGTGAAGGGTTGGCATCGAAACAGAACAATATACATATCAGAGATTTTTTCATATGCCAGATCACAGCTGTATCCCAGGATGATTCCCTGGGTTTCATATTCAGTGATATATTTTTTCACCGTATTATGATGCATACCCAGTTTATTGGCTATGGTGGCATAGGATTGGGTGCCATCCCTGAGCAGTTCTTCTAATATCATCCTCTGTTTCTTGTCCTTCTGTCTGACTGTCATTGAATTCCTCCTTTTTTTATCATTGAGGACTGGAAAGAATAAAAAGGTAAAGAGAAGGAAATATGTAGGTGGGTTTATTTTCCACCCAGATACAGGGTTTTGACATCTTCACTGTTCATGATCTCCTTTCCAGTTCCTTCAAATCGTTTCTGGCCCAGTTCGAGTACCAGTGCATGATCAGAGACTGAAAGAGCCCGGGTGGCATTCTGTTCCACCATAATGATTGTACATCCAGAATCATTGATTTTCTTTATTTCTTCAAATATCTGGGATACTATCTTGGGAGCAAGTCCCAGGGTGGGTTCATCCAGTAACATGATCTTGGGATTGAGGGTCAGAGCCATACCCATCTCCAAAATCTGCTGCTGCCCCCCACTGAGATTTCCTGCTAATTCATTTTTCTTCTCTTTCAGGAGAGGAAATCGATTGATGACCTCATCTATATCGTCCTGGACCTGGTCATCTACCCGACTGAAAGCACCCATGTCCAGGTTTTCCTTGACCGTCATCATGGGGAAATTACATCTTCCCTGGGGGACAAAGGAGATTCCCATCCTCAATATATCAAGTGAGCTAGCCTTGGTGATATCGTGGCCATCGAAGGAAATTGTCCCTGATTTGACCTGCAATAATCGAAAAATTGTCTTCAACATGGTGGATTTCCCTGCACCATTGGGTCCTATGATGGAGAGAATTTCTGATTTTTTGACATCAAAACTCACTCCTCTGATGATATCGATTTCCTTGATATATCCAGACACCACATCTTGTACCTGTAGGATAACATTATTGCTCATGTTAGACACCAAAATATGCTTCAATTACCTTGGGATTTTCCTTCACTTCTGCTGGGTTTCCCTCTGCAATTTTTTTACCGTGATCGAGTACAACCACTCTATCACACATTTTCATGACGAATTCGATATTGTGTTCTATGATAAAGAATGTTTGATTTCGATTCTTGTTGAGATCCTTGATGACATCCATGACTTTGGAGATCATGGTAGGATTGACTGCTGCGGTGGGTTCATCGAGCATCAGAATTTCCGGCGAGGGCATGAGACTCATGGCGATTTCCAGAAGTTTCTGCTGTCCATAGGAAAGTTCTGAAGCATAATTATCCTTTAGAAAGAGAATGCCTTCCATTTCCAGGATTCGTTCTGCCTTTTCTCTGGCTGCAGCCTCCAGATCACTGATGTAGGCTGGCCTGAACAGAGCATTGAATACGCTGGTATCCTGAAATTGCTGTATAGCCATGAGCATGTTTTCCAGCACTGTCATACCCCTGAATACATGTACCAGCTGGAATGTTCTCAGGACTCCTTTGAGAGCGATGTCATGGGGCGCTAACCCTGTAATTTTCGTTCCATTGAAGAAAATATCGCCCTCATCGGGAGTATAGAATCCGGTGATGCAATTGAACAGGGTAGTCTTTCCAGATCCATTGGGTCCAATAAGGCCCAGTATTTCTCCTTTTTTCACGTGGAGATCCACACCATCCAGGGCCCTGACAGCAAAGAAATTTTTTGATACATTTTTTGTTTCAAGCAGCGGCTTCATTTTTATCACCTTCTTCAGATTGTTGCAGTTGTTTTCGGCGCTTCCGTTCCCTATACCTGCCATATATTCCTTCAGGTGCCTTGATGACAATGGCTATGAGCAGCAGTGCATAGATGAGATCCCGCAGTTCAGGAGTCATTCGCAAGGCCTCCGGTATGATGGTGAACAGCAGTGCTCCAATGATTGTTCCCTCAATGTATCCTGTACCACCGACAATCACGACGATGAGGATGGTGGTGAGGAGATACATGGAAAAAATTTCAGGAGATATGAATTTGACATAATGAGCATAAAAACTCCCTGCCATGCCACCGAAAACACTGCCTATGATAAAGGCAATGATTTTGTATCCCTTGGAATTCACCCCATATGCTTCGGCCAGGGGTTCATCTTCCCGAATGGCAATGAATGTCCTCCCCAATCGGGAGTTCTGAATCCGGTAAAACACGAGTATGCTGCTGATGACCATTACCAGGATGAGATAATACATGCGGACAGGAGTATTGAAAGTCAGTGTTCCCAGAAAGGGTAAGGAAATTGAGGCCCTGGGTATTCCGGGAATTCCCATGGGACCCTTTGTCAGATCCACCCAATCGTAAACTATGAGCTGCACAATGATCATGAAGGCCAGGGTGATGATGGCAAATGAGTGATAGGATACTCTCAATGCCAGTTTTCCCACCACATATGCCATAGCAGCTGCAGTCACCATGGAGAGTACGAATGCAGCCAGGAAGGGGACATCATGATAGGTGGTTAATATAGCAGACGTATATGCACCCACTCCAAAAAAGAGGGGAGCACAGAGAGCTAATAATCCCACTCCTCCCACCATGAGATTGAGTCCCAGTGCCATTAAGAGATACATACCGAAGTATACCAGCAGGTTAATTACATATCGGGAGGTGGTGAATGCAGGTACGAATCCCAAGATGAAAAAGAAGATCAGGTATGGCCAGAAATCTCTTCGTTCTTTGAGCAGAGTCAATGGATTCATACTCATATTCCCACCTTCTTCCCAAAGAGTCCATGAGGTCGCACCAGTAATACGATAATGAGCACTGCAAATATGATAATGTCTTTATAAGTTTGGGCAATAAAAGATGCACCCAGGCTTCCAATAATTCCCAGAATATAGGCTGAATATATGGCTCCTTTTACATTTCCGAAGCCCCCCATGATGACACAGGCAAAGGCTTTCATGGATAATAATGCACCCATTGTTGGATAGATGACATAGATGGGTCCCACAATGGATCCTGCAAGCCCAGCAAAGGCCGAGCCGATGGCAAAGGTTACCATATATATTCTATTCACATCGATTCCCACAATCTGGGAAGCTTCCCTGTTTTGGGAAATAGCCCGCATGGCCTTTCCTGTTTTTGTTTTTTTCAAGAATAAGTGAAGTAGATAAAATCCTCCAACCGCAAAGATGAGGATGAAAAGCCGTTGCAGGGTGAAACACACTCCCCCAATGTTGATCACCTGTTGGGCATAGGTGGTGACCACTGGCTTGGGAATGGTTCCAAATGTGACAATGATGAAATTCTGTAATCCCATGGACAGAGCAAAAGTGGCAATAATGGGTAAGAGCCATCCTTTCCCTACCAGAGGACGGATAGTGATTCTCTCGATTATGATACCGAAGGCAGCCATACAGAGCATGCTCAATATTACACCTATCCAGTAGGGCATTCCAAATATCTTGAAGAATACAAAGAGAATAACAGCGCCCAGCATGTAAAATTCTCCATGGGCAAAATTTACTACTTCAAGGATTCCAAAAATGAGGGATAATCCAACAGCTATCATAGCGTAGACTGATCCTTCAAATATTCCATTTATTATATACTGGAGTATACTGGCGTCCATTTTATTTCACCTTTTTTTAGTTTGTGGGGTGATAAAATAAAAAAAATAAAAAAATGATAGAATTATTCCTCGAGTGAGGCGTAGAAGATTTCTTTGTAAGGCAATGTGGGAACTTCAGCAATCAAGATTTCGTCTCCATCTTTGAGCTGCTGAATCCACACTGGAGACCACGATTGATTGTGATCGTCAAACTCAATGTGTCCGAGGAAGTTATCAAGGGTCACATCTTCAAGAGCGTCTCTCACTGCAGCCTTATCTGTGGTTCCAGCTTTCTCAATAGCAGCTTTGAGGACATATGTTGCAGTGTATCCCCAGGCTCCACCAATATCAGGAAGATATCCAGATCGTTCCTTGAATCGCTCCACAAAAGTATCGTGCTCTGGTGAGTCTAGCTTGATGGTATAGAAGTTGATTCCGTAGATACCATCGGCGAGTTCTTCACCTGCAATCTCGAAGAAATGCTTGGTGGCTACTCCACCACGACCCAGAACCAGTTGATCCATTCCCAGTTCGTGGTATTGTTTCATGACATTATATCCTTCCTGATAATCTGCAATCAGGAAAATACCATCAGCATCAAGATCCTTGATTTTGGTGAGGATCGGAGTAAATTCAGTGTCTCCGTACTGGAAATAATCGATACTCTTTATCTCAAATCCAAGTTCTTCTGACAGTCCTTCCCAGACATCGACGTTTCCCCTACCCCAGTCATTGTTCAGGGCAAGAATGCTGATTGATTCCACACCAAGTTCTGTCATTGCGTAATCGGCAAAGGGTGGACCCATTGCAGCATCCATGGGATTGACTCTGAAAATCCATTCAAACCCGCCTGCACCGATCTGTTTGGTGATTGTAGGGCTTGTTGCCGCATATATGATCATGGGGATCTGTTCTTCATTGACAATGGGCAGGATTGCCAGTACAGCAGAACTGCACTGTGGTCCCAGAATAAAGTCTACCTGGTCTACGGTAATGAGTTTCTGTATGGCTTTTGGAGCTTCCGTGGGGTCACATCTGTCATCTGCCAGGAAGATTTTCAGGGGTCTTCCCAGAACTCCGCCCGATTCATTGATTTCTTCTATAGCCAGGTCAATACCTCTTTTAACGGTTGCACCCAGCTCACTGGCCGGTCCAGTAAATGGGTGGGAGAATCCTATTTTAATGGGTTCTTTGACCGTTTCTTCTGGTGTCTCTTCAGGTTCCTGGCCAATACAACCACAGAATAGCATTGAAACGGCTGCAACAATGAGTACAGCCATGGCGAATTTTGTTTTCGTTTCTCTTTTTGCCATTATTTGTCACCTCTTTTGGCTTACTGCTCGAATAGAAGAATTGACAAATGTTGTCAATTCTAATAACTAACTGCAGTGCTTCGTCTATTTTTGCACATCTTTATAAATTTTTCGGTAATGATAAGGTTTCCTAAAAGATTCATTTCGTCATTGAATTATGTTATGATTATCGGTTAGGGTCATATAGGGAGATGGAAGTATATGAATGTTTCAATGAAAATGAGATGACAATTACAGAAAGAAAAAAGAAAAAAAGTGAAATAAGGGATTATTCTATGGTAAATCCATAGACTTTATGAAGTGTCTTTTTCAGTTCTTTGAAAGTGGGCGTTATGACAGGAAGTGGGGGAAGATATTCATGAGTGGGATCTATATCCTTCAATCCAGAGCCGGTGATGATGCCCACTGTTACATCCTGTTTATCGATTGTACCTTCCTCCCGCAGTTTTTTCAATGCTACCAGAGACGCTGCAGATGATGCTTCAGCAAACACACCATCCTTTCCCAGCATGCGCTGCATTTCCAGTAATTCTGCATCTTCTGAAGGAACAGCTCTTCCATGAGAATCTCTCACAGCTTTCAATCCCTGGAATGTACTTAAAAATCCAGCAATGGAAAGGGCAATAGAGCGTTTATATTCAACCTGCAGGGGGTATTCTCTTCCTTTTTCCAGAGCTTCTGCCAGAATACCTGCTTTTTCAGCAGCTACCATTTTAGGAAGGGAATCTGTGAATCCCACATCCTGGAAATCTCTGAATCCATGCCAGACTCCCTGGAGACCATTTGCATAACAGGTGGGCTGGGAAACCCAGTCAGGCACTGTCCAGTCGAGTTGTTCGATTATTTCAAAGGCAATGGTCTTGTACCCATCCTTGGCAAAGGGGCTGGACCCTACCAGGAGGAATGTATTATCATCCAGGAGGTGTACATAGTCACCTGCCAGTGCCCATCCATAGGTGTCGATGCATTGATTCATGAGGACCCATCTATCCACAGCAGATGGAGTTGCCACAATCATGGGATTATAAATCTGCATAGAAGTCTTCATGGCAGCAGATGTATATTCGAAGGTGAAAATCACACAGTGTAATCCCGCCTTGGATGCATATGCTGCAGTTGCAGCACCATGATTTCCTGATGTAGAAATAGTGACAGTATCAAATCCCAACTCCCGCGCCTTACAGACCACAGTACAGCAGAGGCGATCTTTGAAAGACCAGGTGGGATTAACAGATTCATTTTTAACATACACCGTGGAAATATCTGCATATTCTCCAACATGCTCACATTTTGTGAGGGGAGTGGATCCTTCTCCCAGGGTCAATCGATTTTTTTCCTGATTTATTGGTAAAAATTCCTTATATCTCCACAGACTTCGGGCCTTCCGTTGTTCTATTGTTTTTTTGTCCAGTACATCTGAAATAGCATCGATATCGTAGATGATTTCTAAATTGGATACGAATGAATCTGTTTTACATGCAGGGCACCCCTTGACCATCCAGGCATCTGGTGCATATTCTGCTCCACAGTTCATACATTTCTGTTTTAGTACATAACCCAAGAGTATCACCTTCTGTTATTGAATTATCCATAATTCACGTTCCAGTGGTCCACCCAGAAATTCGAATCCCTTCCTGGTAACCCGTACTTCATCTTCAATCTGCCAGCCACCGTATCCCAGTTCATAGTAGGGAGTTTCCACGCAGAATACCATGTTTTCTTTGAGCACTGTGTCATCGTGGGGGACCAGTACTGGATAATCATACACCTCAATGCCAATGCCGTGACCCACATGGTGTCGTTTATATTCTCCGATAGTCTTTTTCACTGTATTCACACCAGTATCAAAGAGTTCAGAGACAACAGCTCCTTCTTTCATGTTATCCAGAATCTTCTGTTCGCCCTCCAGAAGTGCATCATAATATGATTGCTGCTTTTCTGAGGGTGTTCCCAGCACTGCGGTTCGGGCAATATCAGAAAAATATGATTCATAGGTACATCCCAGATCAAAGCGCACCAGTTCCCCCTTCTTTAATTTCCTCTCTGATGGTTTCACATTGGGGTATGCTCCGTGGGGTCCAAATCCAACCAGGGTGAATTGAGGAAGAGCTCCCTGGTCGATAAGCTGCTTTTCAAAGATTTTCTGCAGTTCTACTTCGCTAATGCCTTCTCTAATTGAATTGAGGGTAATTCTGAGGGCAGATTCAGTTATCTGCAATGCCTTCTGGATGAGGCTGATTTCTCTCTCTGTTTTTATGGATCGAATTTTCTTGAAAAGACCAAATGCTTCAAAAATTTCACAGGATTTCAATTCATCTTGAATCAGCATGAACTCTGAATGACTGATTCCACGTTCATCCACTCCAATTCGCACATCTGTACCAAATCGTTCCCTTATTGTTGTGGTGAGCAGTGAAAATGCAGATTCTGTAGGGTGATTTTTCTCGTAGAATTCCAGAAATTGAGTTTCCTGCTGACCGAGAGACTTATTTTTAACAAAATTAAAATTTCCGCCAAATGTGCACAGTTCTACAGAACCCACCTTATCCAGGACTCTATCAATTTCACCGATTGGAAGAATAAGGATAGGATTACTGTTTTTTTCCTGTGAAATAACTGAAAAAATGAGTGTTCCTTTGAGCATTTGATGTGAAACACTTCGGAATCCGGTCATATTTGTTACGTTTTCCGGTGTGGTCGCCACCAGGACATCCACATCATGTTCTGCCATCTTCTGTTTCAGTATGTTAATTCTCTCTTTCATGTGTCTCCCCTCCAAGGGAATATTTTAGGTACAATACATTAATTTATAAACTTTTCGCAATTTTGACATTTATTGCTTTTCTATTTGTTGAAATGCACAAGAATTTCATTCTCCATATCTTACTTGTTTCATATACATTGATGTGGAGAAGAACATACCGGGTACTGCAATGGATATAATGTAAAAAAAATCCCTCCCTGTAGAGGGCTGCTGACTCATTACAGAGTAAGAGAATACAATGTGTTAGAGTGTCAGGGTACTCGTTACCTCATGAATCTGTCATTTTTTTCTGATTATTACGTGTTTGCCAAGATACTCACTATCCCCCATCCACGAGGAGTGGCTCTGTATTGTATTATTCAAGCTCGCTAAACATATCGAATTCGGTGAGTCCCCTCAGTGTTCTCCAGTCTTTATTCGGGTGCAGATTCCGCTGATTTGTTCGTGAAACCTGGAGTACTACATAGGATCTGAGATAATCATAGCTATTGATGAGATAATTGAGATACCTGTGCAGAGCAAAAACATTATCAGCTATGACAGTCACCGATCCCTGGAACTCTCCCACCGTGAAATAAGAATCCAGCACTTTCAGCTCATCTGTTTCCAGTAATTTCTTATCCAGCCGTTCTTTGAGGAGCTCATAATCCTTGTAGGTAAAGGGTTCGCACCTGAACAAAACAATGTACATGTCAGAGATTTTTTCATAAGCCAGGTCGCAGCTGTATCCCAGGATGATGCCGGATTTCTCATATTCTGAGATGTATTTTTTCACCGTATTATGATGCATACCCAGTTTTTTTGCGATGGTAGCACATGACTGCGCCCCATCCGCCAGGAGTTGGTCAAGAATCTTTTTTTGTTTCTCGTCCTTTTGCTTCGGTTTCATAGATATCCTCCTTTTTATCGTCGCTTCTGATGTTTTTTCCCATAAAAGGTTTATGGTAAGGTGATTCCATCATTGAAAAATACACATTAGCTCTCCATATATGGTTCTCTTTTTGTGGATCCCAGAGACTAAGCATGCTATTTACTTGGGCAGTATGGGCCAAATCATAGGGATTCTCCATACTTATTTTTATATAATACCTGACCCTGGTAGTCTCCACCAGTAATTGATAGAAAATGTAAAAAATGTTTTAAATTTGAAATGTATTGCTCATTACAAAGGATGTGATGAACAGTGTTATTCAACAAAGAGAGAGCAGAAAAAATTATGGATGAAAAAGAAATCGATGTGCTCATTGCCACAACTCCTGAAAATGTATATTATACCAGTGAATTGTGGAGTATCAGTCACTGGCAGGGCCTCTTGAGCGGGAGCCATGTATTTGTGGTGCTCTCAAGGGACTCCGATTTTGAACCCCTGATAATCATGCCTGCTGTGGATGGGGACCTGGCTGTTGATCTTCCCACCAGGATTGCTTCCTCTCAGGACATACAGCTCTACGGCACATTTTATGTTTTTACCAGAGGATCATTGAATCCTGCTGAACAGGAAATTGCAGATTTATTTAACAGGGCGACAGATACATCTGCACTGGATACCTTGCTGGATGTACTTACAGCCCATCAGTTGGACCATGGAACCTGCGCTGTAGATGAACAGGGGTTAACATCACAGGAATACAGTATTTTGAGCAACAGGATTTCCGGGAAGCTCTGTGAAGGATCCTCTATTTTCCAGGACATCAGAATGGTAAAAACTCCTGAAGAAATCGAGCGAATACAGAAATCCTTTTCCATAACAGAAGAAGCATTGCTTTCCAGCCTGAAAAATATGGAACCAGGATGTTCAGAAAAAGAACTAGCCAGAGATTTCATGAATTCGATTTACGAACAGGGAGGATTCCCCTATTTCACAGTGATAGGATCGGGACGAAGGAGTGCCTTCACCAATGCGCAACCCACTGATAAAAAAATTGAGAAAGGAGATATTATTCGATTTGATATCGGATGTGAATACAAATTGTATCATTCAGACATGGCACGAATAGCCTGCATGGGAGATCCGCCATCACAGTATGAAAAAATGTATGAAGCAATTCTCCAGGGTGAAGAACATGCCCTTTCCCAGGTCAGAAGTGGTATTACCGGTGCTCAAATCTTTCATGAAACGGTGAATGCCATACAGAAAGCAGGGATTTCTCACTACAATCGGAATCATGTGGGTCATGGTATCGGGATCACCATGTATGATCTTCCTGTACTGACCCCCCAATGCACTACAGTTCTGGAAGAAAATATGGTATTGTGCATCGAAACCCCTTATTATGAGCTGGGATATGGGGGAATTCAGATTGAGGATTGTGTGCGTGTAACTCCAAGAGGATATGAGATGCTCACCCACTCCAGCAGAACTATTTATAAAATCTAGGCAGAAGCTATCCCAGAAATTCCAGATATGGAGTCAGCAGGCGGGCCTGCTCTCAAGGTATTGTCTGTGATCTAGGGAGTAAGAGGACTGAACAGAGAGGAAACACTAAATTTATATATTTGGGGTGGAGAAAATGAGTATGAAGAAGTGTGTGATGCTCCTTGTGATGGTATCTTTCTTTCTCTGTGTTTCAATTCAGGCTCAGAGCCCTGAATTCTTTCTGGAGGAAGAAAATGTTGAAGTAACTATTTATAATGATTCCACTGTGGAAATCTGGTACTTTCTCACCATTCACACCATAAAAGGACCCCAACGAGGTATTTATCTCGGAATTCCCAATGAATCTATCTATGATTTTGCAGCATCTCAGAATGGGCAACTTCTCCGGGTAGAAAAGGAATCTGAAGCCCTGAAAATTTATTTTTTAGATGAGGCCCAATCAGGTGATATAACGGAACTGAAGGTGAGTTTTCTCGTCCAGGGCATGGTGTATCCCGATACCGAAGGTCGATTGGGAATGGAATTCATTCCTGCATACTGGAATGACCAGAGACTGGATGTGTTGCGGGTGAAATTCATTCTCCCGGAAGGCTGTGATATCTCCGAGGTGGGAAATTATCCAGCTACTGCAGAAAACAGAGGTATGGAAGGAGGGAAAGCCTTTGTCTATTTTGAACGGGCAAATCTCAATCCAGGCTATACTTTTCGGTGCGGTGTCTCCTTCCCGGAACAGTACATTGTGGCATCTCCTCCTCCCGTAGTCACAGAAAAACCAGTATCACAGGGTCCTGACAGGGGCATCATCTGCTGTGCAGTCTTTTTCCTCCTCTTTGCTATTGGTATTATCATAATCTTTGTCACTATTTATAAAAAAATGAAATATGTTTCTCCGAAAATGGAAATGGAATCTCTTGGTGCCCGGAAAGACCTGGATGCGGTGGAGGCTGCCTATGTGCTGGATGCCCATCCCCTTAAATTAGTTAATCTCATCCTGTTGAATTTAGTAAAAAAAGGAGCAGTCAAAATTCTCAGCTGGGGTCCGGTGACAGTAGAGATTCTGGAAGCTGCACGGAAGGAAGAATCATTCAACTGTCCCAACTGTGGAGCTCCTCTCAATCCTGCTGTAGAACTCCAGTTCTGTGAATACTGCGGCAGTGAAATCCGGCTTTCAGGAGCCATGACGTACTATGAAAATGAGTTTTTACTCACCGGTATCACACCCGAGGGAACATTACATGATGCATCCATCCCCAAGGTGCTGGAAACCCTGTACAGGAAGGTGGATAGCAAACTGATGGGGTACTCCAGGAAGAAGACAGCCGATCATTACCGGGAACAAATTGACAAATACTGGGCAGACATCCAGACCGCTACCGAAGAGGATCGCTATCAGCTCTTTGGAGACAAAGTTGGCTGGCTCATGGCAGATCCCCAGTTTGACAGCAAGACCAAAGATACACTGGGAAATGTGAGTACACCCTACACTCCCTCCAGCTGGTGGATCTGGTATAATCTGGGACGGGCTGCTAATGGTAAGGAATTCTCCGAATCAATTTCAAAGGCTCGAGAAAATGTGGAAGAAAAATCTGGGTTGAGCAAGAAATCACTGGAAAAATCCTGGGAAAAGCATGCAACACCTGGAAGGCCGTCGGCACGGGTGTCTCATGCCCATAAAGGGTGTGTCTGCGCCTGCGTCAACTGCGCCTGCGCCTGTGCCTGCGTTTCCTGCGCCTGCGCCTGCGCTTCGGGAGGAGGATTTTAAATGAAAGAGAAAGAGAGAGAGGTGAATGCATGAGGAAAACACTGCATCTGGAAGAAGGCCAACTCAGATTGTCCCTTCGGGAAGAAAAAGAGTATGCAATATTAAATATCAATGGGGCACATTTACTGTACCTCAATGAAACAGCCACCCACTATACGAAAATGATCATGGAAGAACTGGAAGAAGAAGACATAATCAAGAGAACAAAGAAAAAATACAGGGTGGATGAAGCCACGGTTACAAAGGATTACGAACAGGTGCTCTTCACCATACTCACCCTGGCTTCCCGGAAAGATGTGTGTCCTTTTTCCAATTTAGGCATTGAGAGTATTCCCCCCTTTTCACGGCAATTAAAGGCTCCCCACAGATTTGATTTAGCCCTCACTTACCGCTGTAACAACGATTGCTTTCACTGCTATACGGGAGGACCCCGTCAGACCAAAGAATTGAGCACAGAGCAGTGGGAAAAAATCATAGACATCATCGATTCACTGGACGTGGGATCCATTGTATTCACCGGGGGAGAGCCGCTGCTCCGTGAAGACCTGGTGGACCTGGTGACCTATTCCCGGAACCTGGTCACCGGATTGATTACCAATGGGAGATTATTAACAGAGCATACGGTGTCAGCCCTGGAAAAAGCCGAATTGGACCACATGCAGATCACTATAGAGGGATTCAAAGATATTCACAATAAAATGGTCTGTACTGATGCCTGGGATGAGACTGTGGCAGGGATACAGAATGCTCTGGCCTCTTCCATATACACATTGACCAACACCACATTGACTACCTGGAATGTTCATGAAGTGCCAAAATTGCTGGAATTTCTCGCAGATATGGGCCTGGAACGGTTTGCCCTCAATTCTATCATAAAAACAGGGAGAGCAGAGGGTGCAGAGTATGGATTGACTCCTGAGGAACTGAAATGTCACCTGGAGCTCATCCGGGACAGGGCTCTGGAACTCGGTCTGGATGTGGTGTGGTATACCCCTACCAGGCGCTGTGATTTTGATCCACTCAGTCTGGGACTGGGGTTGAAAATCTGTTCGGCTGCCAGAATCAATGTCACTGTGGAGCCAGATGGGAGAGTGATTCCCTGTCAGAGTTGGTTTGAAAGCATGGGCAACATTCTGGAAGATTCATGGGATTCTATCTGGAATTCCCCCCTTGCTCGATCCATCCGGGAGAAAACGTACATGCCAGAAGAATGTGCAGACTGCCAGCTGGAGGATGAATGCAGCGCTGGATGCCCCCTAGGGGATGCTGGATGCAGGACCCTTGGAGGATAAGAGAGCAGATTCTATGTGCAAATCGGGAGAAATTGTGAGTAATTCATGATTCTGCAGTAATTTCCAGGTTCCCGGGAAGAGTGGCTCTGAACACACCACAACACTTTTTGCTGTTGTGAGATAGTACAGGGTGTAGTACTGTTCGTCCTGGCTGAAATCCCGATATGCCCAGATGGTGTGACCATCTGTGAGGATGCAGGTTAACGATGTGTACTGGTAGTCCCAGAAAAAGCGAACTGCTTTTCTCAGTGAGTGAGATATGATTCTCCGGAACAGTATGATGCTGTCCAGATCAGATTCCAGTGGGTGAGAAGGTGTTGAAAAAATTGTGCCATTATGGCAGAAAAGCATGCCATGGTGCTGAAAGGGATGAACTTCCTGTAGGGTGACCGGTGTTCCTGGTGAAGCCTTCCTGAGATGGGCCAGCACGGTATGAGCAGGTGATACTTTCTGTGCAGTTTTTTCATATTCTGTACTGGTGAAGGCACATTCGGCTCTTTTTACCAGGAAGGGAGATTCCATTGTACCATGATTTACCTGAGCATGAGAAGGGGGGCAGGGAAGATAGTAACCAATCCCCCACCCATCCCGGTGACCATTTCCATCGAGACTATTTCCATGAATGGATAATTTCTGAAACTGGATGAGAAGGGTGTACAGAGATTTACAGGCTCCAGCGACTGCTATCATTCTGCACATATCCCTGCATAATTCATCTCTCATATTTAATAGTATCTCTCGGGAAAATAGAAATTTTTGTATTCTATAGAAGAGTAAAAATAGTTATACACATCTATCTGACTGATTTTTCATAATTAATTTTTTATAATTTGATTATATCAAGAAAAAACCAATAATAATTCCTTTTTTTATAAAAAAATTCTCCATTTTTGTGTGAACTGGGATAAGAAAAAATAATAAACTCATAGCTGGAAGAAAACAGAGGTGAGACCGGTGGAGCTCAATGAAGTAAGTGAATTTATCATCAAGACTTTTTCATTCTCCGATATCTCTGAAAATCACCCCGCTATTACAGATATTAAGCAATTTGATGGATTGAATCTTCATAAAAAAATGAATCTTTTAGATTCACTCAAGGAAAAAACATTCTATCAAAATGATGCAATTGGGCTGGGGGATGCATTTGAGAGAGCAATGAACGAAATGTATAATGGAAATGGTGAGATCGCCCTGATTATAGAAAAGAGGGTCATCACCCTGGATAAGGCTGTACAAAAAAAGGCAATTCAGGAACCGCTGTGATCAGATCCACATATGTTCGGGCAATGGTATCTCTATTTCGGGGGTTACAGAACTGACATATCATGTAATGAGTCCTGCAATGATCATGATTATACCGAGTCCCAGTGTCAGGATGCTGGTGGTCCGGGGTCTCTGGGATAATGAAATAAATCTGACTGCTCGAGGACGATAATAGGTGATGATACCGATGATCAATATGATGACTCCCAGAGCAAGATATAGGGTATTAATGCGATCACCTCCCTTCTTTTCTTTTTTAGGCTCCTGGTGTATGAGGTGAGAATCCTGGAATATACCAGATTCTCATTCTGTTGAGCAGGAGCAGGATATGAAAGTTCTTTCCTTCAATTTTTCGTATATTATATTTGCCAGTACCTCTAAATTGACAGTATCTGCCTCATTATACCTGATCAGGGTGTCCAGGGATTGTTCATCCCCCTTCTCGTAGGCTCTCCACAATTGCACTGCATCAAATCCATTCAACCCCTGAATATCTTCATCCCTGCAGATACCCACCTTCTTTTCAACTTTTTTCAATCCCCCCCGCAGGCCGATTTTGCGCCCTGCAAAACAGAGATCAAAATGGGGAACAGACAGGGTGATTCCCAGTTCCCGCTGGATGAAGGGTATGTCAAAGGCCCGCCCATAGAAGGTGACCACCATGCTGTACTGCTCCAGTTCTGCCTGCAGTGTCTCTTTTTCCAGGTTGATCCCCTTCACAAAATGAGTGTATCCCTTTTGAGAATAGATACCCACCATGGTGATTCCATGATAGAATCCTGTGGTTTCAATATCTAAAAAGCAGGCATTTTCTTTCCAGGGTTCATAGGCTCTCCAGTGCTCAGAAGGATGAAGGCAGCAGGAAAAGTAGCTTGAATTGTTCTTTTCCAAATTTTCTTGAGCCGTGGAGAGGTGTGTATCATATGCTTTCTTCCGGGACAGGGAGAAGAATGGAATAGGAGAGATGAGAAAATCCTCCCAGGTCAAAATACCTTCCTGCCATAATTTCTTTTCCGAATGACACCCGATTCCCTCCAGGATAATAAAGGTATTTTCCAACACTTTTTTACCCTGGATAGGGCCATTGAAAAAGATTTCCCCCTGCAAATGTTTCAAATTCATCATACAGTACTACTATCTACGCGATGAATAGAGAAAAAAGGGAAGTGAAAAAAAAGGTAAAAACGAGAAGAATATAGTTATAACTCTTCCAGGAGATCCAACAGTGATTGAGGATTCTCCACTACCAGTACATCTCTTTTGGTGCCAAATGGATCCTTATAGAGGTACAATCCTTCAGCAATTTCTGTGAATTCACCTGTTATTGATAAACCAGTCTCACTGAGTATAATGAGATTGTTTTTTACAGTGTCTTCTCTGGAGATTTCTTCAGCAAATCGAATAAGCGAAAATGGACATCCGCTTCCCGCCAGATCAATGATTTCTTCAGATATCTGGGCTGCATTAAATAAGTCTGTGATTTCAGCGTCGTCAGGGACGACTATCAGACAGATAGGGGTATTATCTGCCAGGAAAAAACTCCGTTCCAGGCCTCCGCTCAGTACAAGTGAACATACTAACAGTGCCAACAATGCATGCTTCATATGCAGTGTCAATATGCGAAGTTTATATATCTTTGTGTGGCAATCCCCTTTGAATCCACAAATATACCCACATTCCAATGGAGCTTATCATTGGTGAAGGTGAATCCTTTTACGGTAATGAGTACTTCTACGAGGAATCCATCCTCTGTTTCTGTAACAGAGACAATTTCCTGAGCTATTCGCTTGGCAGGAGATGTATTGTCCACAGAAAACTCATATACATAATAATCACCATCTTTAAAATCCCACTGACGATGGGGTACAGATATGCCGGGTATGTTTGCTGAAACCCAATTGAGTGCGATCTGGGTGGCATCTTCTTCTGTAATTTTGAGACGTTCCTGTGTTTCTTTTATTTCATCCACATCTTTCTGTGTCTGTCCGATAGCCTCCCGATTCTGCTGTGTTTCTTTTTCTAATTCATCTGTCTTTTCTTCTAAACCTGTAATTCTTCTTCCTAATGCCTCAATTTGATTTGATAGAATAGAAAAGCTTGATTCTACGCTATGTGATAAGTCTGAGAGCTGCTGTCCCATACTTACATCGGTTACATAACTGTTGTAGGCAAGATAACTAAAAATTCCTGCACATGCAATGACGAGGACCAGTAATCCATAAACATATGTACGAGTCACCTTCTCTCTGGAAATGATTTCCTGATCAGTGTAGTAGAGCTTTTCGTCTTTTGTCTTAGATGCTGGTGCACTCTCGTCTCCAAACAAGGGTATATCTTCCATGGATAGTAGGATATTACCCTGTATTTAAAGGTTTCCGGTTGCGGAAAGCGAGAAATTGATCGACTATTGTCGTAAATTAATCTTCTATCCGTTCTAATTCAGTCAGGACCTGCCAGATAATGGTACGGGTATGCATGGGCATATTTGGATCATTTGAGATGTCATCCAGAATTTCGGTGGCCGAATGAGCCCTCACTTTTCTTGATTGTCCTTTATTTTGAAGGTGTTCTATTGCTTCTGTAGCTGCCTTTCTGATATTTCTGGGAACCGACATATCTTGAACCACAGACTCTTCTAAAGATTCACAGATCTGCGTTATAATGTCTGGCATAAGCATCACCAGAGAGGGTTATAAAGAGGTGGCTAAAAAAGGTTTCGGTTGCCAGCAGGGTGTGGGTGCATATAATGTCAGCAAGGTAGAATGTTTATCATGCATGAATGCTTTTTATGAGGAGAGTGAAGGAGAATAGAGGATGCCAACCTTTTTATAGATTCATAAACACATCAGACCGGAAAAGCCGGGTAGGGTAGGGGACAATCCTGTGGGGCTTTGGACCCCGCGACCCCGGTTCGAAGCCGGGCCCGGCTATCTTTTTTCTGCATGCCGTAATATTTAAATTGAGTACTCCTCCTCGAATGTATGGCTGCTGCATTCATCCATTATTTTTTAGGGATAGGAGTGGCATATGCATGTGGGTATTCGGGGATTGAAGCCCTCATGGTAGGATTACTGGGAGCAATTCAGGATGCAGACGCCATATCCTTCCTGGGTTACAGACAAATAGCACGATGTAAAAAGTCTGAATTGCTCATGCACAGGGGAATCACTCATACCGTTCTTTTTGCAGTGGCGATACCTGGAATAGTGGCTCTTTTCCATCCTCTTCTCGCTTTTATCTTACTCATTAATTTCTTTCTGCATATCTTCACCGATTATGTGACTTCCTGGGGAGTGGCACCCTTTCAACCCTTCTCTTCTTAGCGGTATTCCCTGGGATTGATGACTATCTATGATATTCCTCTCACCGGGTTGAGCCTGGTGGTAGCTGTGAGTGGGTTCCTGTTTGGCAGTGTCATGTGGGCTTTTACTTTATTTTTTGGGTATTGCCTGGTGCGGTATGTGCTGAAACTGCAGTTACCTCACAGAGATCTCCTGGAACCTGTGGGACATATGACCTATACCTACTGTATTCAAAACGATACCTATACAGTAGGCAAGGTAGATATTTTAGGGAGGGAAAAAAAGGTCTCTATTCCCCACACAGATCGAGCTGTGGACAGTACCATGAGAGAGATTATTGAATCGAAGATTGAGGGGACCATGCTCTCACATATTCTGGAATATCCCGTGTATTCCAGAAATGGAAGCATTATTACAGTGTATGATGCCCGGCATGTTCTTTTTCCGAAATCCAGCAGATTTGGGATAGAAATATTTTACGATGAGAAATCAGAAACACTTTATTCAGAGATTGCAGGCAGGAAAATTAGGCTGTGACCTGGAAACCTTTATTATTTTTCAAACCCAGTACATATAGATGAAAGAGCGATTGGAGGAGTTCACAGGTCAACATTTTACCTGTTTGAACTGTGGGGAATGCTGTCGATGGAGGCATGTTCCTCTAACTATGAGGGATATTAAAGTGATTTCCAGGGTGAAGGAACCTGATGCGTTCATTGTCATTCACGGTGAACGAAAACTGGTACTGGATAGGAGAATATGGGATTCAGGCTGTGTCTTTCTCAACGATACCCGGTGTACCATCCATGGCATGAACCCCCTGGTCTGCCAGTTATATCCAGTATGCATCTCTGAGACCTCTCTTCTTGAAGGGAGCACTCCCGTGATGTTACAGGATGGATCACCCATGTATATCTATGTTGACTGTTCCTGCAGGGGAGTGGGCACTGGAGAGCCTCTGGATATAAAGGAGATTAAAGAGAAAGCATTATTATTGAGAATGCATATGCTGTGTACAGATTTAGGAACGTTGATTGGCTGGGTTACCAATGAAAATGAAAATGAAAAGGAAAAGAGAAAGGAAAATGAACCTGCAAGAGAGAGAAGGAAAGAAAGGAAAAGGAAGACCTCCATCTAAAAAGCAGAAGAGGACCTGGAATCCGCTCACCAACAGAGAGAGAGAAATCATTCAGCAGTATCTTCTCGAATGGGGGGTGGATATCAATACACTGGAGGGGACCTTGGTACGTATTAAGGGGAGGGTGTTCCTGGTTCCTTCACAGGTGTATGCAGTACTGAAGAAAAGTGGTAATCAGAGAGTGTATGCAGCAGGTACGGACCTGGGAGGGCTCCATGGGGAATTTGAACTTTCTATTTCTGGCGTTGATATCATAGCGAAATTTTCTCATGAGACAATGGTGATCACTGAGGAAGGGGAGAAATTATTCACCTATGGGAGAGATGTATTTTTATCCAATGTTGTAGGGGAAGCTCCCCCAGGAGAGAAAATTGTCCTGAATGAGCGAGGTGAAGTGCTGGGACTGGGGAATTTCACTGGCG
>AZIF01000738.1_pt1 | contig 35310 bp, 30 predicted proteins | sample 359031 | NCBI WGS metagenome assembly AZIF01 (sample SAMN02429710, study PRJNA222658) | marine sediment metagenome | biome: Sediment sample; isolation source: sample MGS-PRI from oil contaminated site at the harbour of Priolo Gargallo... | place: Italy: Priolo | collected 2011-03-08 | depth 6 m m
GACCAGCTGTAAATTTATTTTATTTCTTTTTTTTATCTATTTTTTATATTTTTTTCACAAGTTATTATAAACTGCTGATTTTTTAGATGATTCTTAGAATTAATGATGTAGGACATATGGAAAATTACTTAAATATTCAAATCCTATAAATTGATTAAAGAGGGACGGTGATACAATTAACACAAGAGGTATGAAGAAAAAAACAAGAGATATTGTATTACCATATAAAAATTATGAGAAAGATTCGTGGTCATTTGAACTATGGGGAAAAGGAATACATACTCAACGGAGAGCCATTGATGAACTTTCAGGTTTCGAGATATTGTCCAATCTGGGTTCCCCTGTAGCTGTAATACATATCCTCAATTTGTCTGGGGGAGATACTGATGAATGTATCTAATCTTTTTCCCTCATTTGATACTTCATTTACTCATATATATAGGATACCCAGAAAGAAATTTTTAACCATATTATTATTGATTATGGGCATAGGAGCACTCATAATATTAAGCGTACTTATTGTAACCACATTATTGGGAAAATCAGGAACTCCTGAGAAATTAACCCTTCTTTATGTAGGTATTTTTTCTGTATTGATAGGAGTGATCATTATTTACCTGATAAATAACTTTTTTTCCACTGATCTTGCCGGTATCATATTTCTCGGATTGTTATCGATTATAGCTGCGTTCAGTGATACCCCTCATGAAGTAGTTACCGGGCGAGGGTTACTGGTTTTTTCTATTTTTATCATTTCTGCCAGTGTTTTGGTGAAGCCCTGGGCCAGTTTTTTTTTGGCCGGATTGAGTAGCCTGATCAATCTACTCTTAGCTATCTCTTCACCAGATCTTTCACCGAATATCCCTGCCATAATTGGATTTTTTATAATCGCCACGATTTCATGGATCCCTTCCCGTATTCATGAAGATTCATTACACTATTCCCAAAAAACTGTCCGGAAATTAGCAGAAGAAAGAAAAAGATTCCAGAAATATGTGGATATAGCAGGTGTCATGCTGGTAGTTATCAATAAAGAGGGAATTGTTGAATTGATCAACAAAAAGGGATGTGACATTTTAGGATACTCAGAGGAAGAAATTCTTGGTAAAAACTGGTTTGACACCTTTCTCCCTCAATCCCTGCGCAATGATGTTAAGGGTATTTTTGAAAATATTGTTCACGGAAAAAAAACTAACTTCGAATATTATGAAAATCCTGTTCTCACAGCCTCAGGAGAGGAACGGCTCATAGCCTGGCATAATACAATAATTACCGACCGTGAAGGGAATATTCAAGGAACTTTGTCCTCAGGTGAAGATATCACGGAGAAAGAACAGGCAGAACAGAAATTCAGGATTCTGGTGGAGCAGGCCAGTGATGGAATCGTCATCCTTCAAGAATCCATAATACAGTACGCCAATCCTCGTATAGGTGAAATCATCGGTTACTCCCCTGAGGATATGATTGGAACACCCTTCATCCAGTATATTCATGCAGATGATACACACAGGATCAAAACATGGTATACTAAAAAACAGGAGGGAGAGAGAGTGGTGTTCCCCAATGAAGCACTTCTTACCCATAAAAATGGACAGAAAATGTATGTGGAATTCACCGGAGGGCCCATTACCTATCTTGGTAACCTTGCAGAACTGATCATTATTCGGGACATTACCCGGCGTAAACGCATGGAAAAGAGAACTGAACATCTATTAGAACACCAGATAGCTATCAATCAACTGGCTCTTACACTGGGGGAAACAAAAGATTTCGAGAAAATTTATCATACAATTTATGAATATATACAAAAGGTAATGGATACCGAAGCCTTCATCATCTCCTTCTATGATTCAGAACAGAACTTTATTCATCCCGAATATATAATATCTTCAGGAGTGGTGAGGGACATACAGAAGTATCCACCGATTCCCCTAGAAAGAGAGGGGTGTGGGACCCAGAGTCAGGTTATTCGTACCGGAACTCCCCTCTATGTCTCTGATTGGAGACAGGCTATGCAGAACACTGCAGTAGAATACAGAATTGCAGAAGATGGGACTGTTACTGAAGGCCCTCCTCCCCCTGATACTCAAAAAGACTCTGTAAATTCTGCGCTCTTTGTCCCCATGAAAATCGAAGGGAAGACCATTGGAGTACTGCAGGTCCAGAGTCATGATCTTGATGCATATTCACCAGATGATATCAATGTACTCTCTGCTATTGCCAATGTTGCTGCAGTGGCCATACAGAATGCACGCCTTTATGGAGAAATTCAGCAGGAACTGACAGAAAGAAAAAAAATACAGAGAGAACTCCAGAAAGCTCATGATGATCTTCTTGATTTAACCGCTAATTTAGAAAAAAAAGTAGAAAAACGGACTGCAGAGCTTAAAAAAGCCTACAAATTTAAATCTGAATTTCTGGCCAACATGTCTCATGAATTGAAAACACCACTCAATGCCATTATCAGTTTCACAGATATTTTACTCTTGCAGTTAGAGGGTCCATTGATTGAATCTCAACGATCTGACCTGCACATGATCAAAGAAAGTGCAATGGACCTTCTGAACATAGTGAAAAGCATTCTTGATCTCAGTAAAATCGAAGCAGGTGAACTGGAGCTCCATGTAGAGCCTGTTGATGCATGCGAGATAATAGATGCAGTCGTCTCCTCACTTCAGGCCAGTGCTACAGAAAAAGGACTCACCATGGAAACTATGCTTCCCTCCCAGACTCCTCCTGTCCTGGCCGATGAGGATCGTCTCAAGCAGATTTTACGGAATCTCATAGGAAATGCGATAAAATTCACAGAAAAAGGAACAATAACTGTGGGGGTCCGTCAGGAGAAAGAGATGCTATTCTGGGTAGCAGATACAGGGATCGGAATTGCACCTGAAGAGCAGGATACAATCTTTCATAGGTTCATACAGGGTGAAAATCATGCTAAATTGGGAGGAAGCGGCCTGGGATTAAGTGTGGTGAAAGAACTGGTGGAACTGCATAATGGAACTATCTGGGTTGAATCAGAAAGGGGAAAAGGAACCTCATTTTTCTTTACCCTTCCTCTAGCCTGATACGATCAATGTCCAGGTAGGTAATCGGAAGAGACTGTAGCTCTCCCAGTCTACTTTACTCCTGCCCTATATGAATAAAAAAAGAAAGAATGAACCTTTTGGGAGAAGTAACCTCTTCCAGGATAGTTCATGAAAAATTTTTACATCTTTTCTACATTTACAGCTTTTGGTCCTTTATCGCTGGGTTCCACTTCAAATTCAACAATATCTCCCTCTTTGAGAAATACTCCCATGGGGACTGCTGACCTGTGGACAAAAACATCTTTCCCATCATCGCCTTGGATAAAACCGTATCCTTTTCTGGGATTATACCACTTTACTGTTCCTTTCAATTTGTTCAACTCCTCAGATAGATATATCTGAATTTTCCTTGTAAAAAGAATAACTCCAAGAAATAATAGACGCTCCAACTACTGAACTTCTATATCTCTTGTTTCATTCCTTTGTGATCTCTATCACTATTTCATTTAAAAACATTACTGTTGAAATCCTCTCCAGAAAATGGTGCCCCTTCTCATTTTCTGTTATTCAAGATACTGGAAAGGTGATGCGAACCTCTGTCCCCTCAGTTCTCTTCAATTCAATATTTCCGTGAAGCTGATCATGTGCCAGAAGGGTAATCAGTCGCAGCCCCAGAGAATCTGCATGCTCATACTCAACAGAGGAGGGGATTCCCACGCCATCATCCCGCACACATAATTCTATGGTTGAATCTTGTGCCCGCAGTAGTACCTGTATGGTTCCCTGTTTACCCTCAGGGAATGCATGCTGTAGAGCATTGGAAACCAATTCATTGATAATCAGTCCACAGGGAATTGCCTGATCCACTTTCAGGGAAAGGGATTCCACATGAATTGTTACTGCAACATTTCCTTCCACAGGTCTGTATGATTGAATGAGATCGTAAACCAGTGACCTCACATATTCATGTGCATCGATCCTCGCAAAGTTCTTCGATTGATACAATTTTTCATGTACCAGGGCCATGGATTTGATCCTGTTCTGACTTTCCTTGAATATCTCTCGCATAGATTCATCTGAAATATATCCAGATTGGAGATTGAGCAGTGAAGAAATAACTTGCATATTGTTTTTAACACGGTGATGCACTTCTTTCAAAAGCACCTCTTTTTCCTGAAGAGATGCCTTGATCTGTTCTTCTGCCTGAGTTCGTTCAGTTATATCCCTGCATACATTGGTGATCACCTCGGGTTGGGGATCACCAGGAAGCCCTGTGGAAGTGATTTCAAAAATTTGATATTCACCGCTGTCTTTCCTGAATCGGTATGAATCAGTCAGACTGGTCTGTGTCCCTGAAATAATTTTTTCCATGTTTTTTTCAAATTTCAGGAGGTCTTGAGGATGAAATTGTTCCAGTTCCAGGAGATTCATTCCTATGCTTTCAGATTCTTTTTTTCCAAAAAGAATGCATCCACTGGGATTGATATCCAGTAATTTAAAGTGCGTATCGTGAGTAAAAATGGGATCTATGGCATAAAAAAAGAGTATTCTGTATCGATCCTGACTTTCTAAGAGTTCTGCAGTTTTTTTGAGATACATTTTCTGAAATTCTTCCTGACCCACCAGTTCTATCTTATCTTCATCTCCCACCCCATCGGGAAGAGAACATACGAATTCATGAGAGTAAGCAGACACTGGAAATGTATCTTTTGTTTCTCTGTAGATACCATTGAATTTCCTCAACGCATACTGCAATGTGGTATGGGTGCTGTAGGTTTCCAGCAACTTACTGTTCAGATATCCAAAGGATCGACAGACATACCCAATTTGATCCTCTCGAAATTCACCTGCTCGATTGAGTAAGGCATTCATGGAAAAAGTACCCTCATCTTTAAGCACCTCTGCATCAAAGATGAAGGGAATCTCTTTGCGTACTTCTTTGAAAACTGCAGCAATTATTTTCTGATTAAGGTCATAGCGGATTTGACTGATACAATTGTGGGTAAAATATCCATACACTTCTATAATTGAAGATTGACCCTTATCAAGAAAGGGAGGAGTCTCCACAGGGGGTTGAGTACCTGATATGTTCTTCCAAATCGACCACTCTACAAAGACTGCAAAAATAAAAGAAAGAGACCAGATCATGAGTGGTAGATGTGAAATATATACATTCTCACTGACTATCGCCACAGGAACAGAAAGAATGAGTGCCAGTGCCACCATCACATATCCATAATGCCGGGTGGGAGTACTGGTTTTCCACAAGAAAAAAGATGCTTCTCCTCCCCCCTTCTGTATCACCTTCCTGGAAGGAGGAGTCAATGCAACCATTACCAAAAAAAGAACATAGGTATATCCCAGAAGAGGCAGATATATCCTCCTATCACCAGATACCAGGAGGGGAATAAAATTCATAAACACCACGCCCATCACCAGATAGAATGTGGTCCGAAATTCGCTCTCTACATGCAGGACTTTTACAATGTTCCACCGGTAATACAATGCAAGAGATTGCGCACCCATCCCCACAGCTTCCAGTATCAGGATAATGGTGGACATCACACAGACCCCTCCAGGAGCAGGGCAATATCTTCTGTATCTGCACCTACAATGTGAGGATTCACCACACACACCAGATAAAGAGGACAATTCATCAGATACTGGAGAAATGAGAGAGTAGAGGGTTTGCCTTCTGAAAAAATGAGAGAATCCAGACAATCCAAAATGAGGAGCAGGGTACCATCTCCCTGCATGGCACGGGTTATTTCCTCCTGGAGTTCTTCTATCAGCGAAATAGCGCGTTCTTTTGCCCGGTGAGTTGCCTTTCTCACTCTGATTACAGTATGGGGGGAGAGTCCAGAGAGGATGGAATTTCCATCAGGTAGATATTTTGTAATGAGGAGGGGGTGGTATCCCCAGGATGATAGGTCTTTCACAGATGAAAGTAAGATCTGGGGATTGTCAGAAGTGATGAGCATCTGCTGTTTCCCTGCAAGTTCATGAAGGATTTCTGGGAGTCCCTGTGCAAAGTGAATAGAATCCATGAGCTCCCAGCGGTTGAGATATGCACCATGATCCTGCAACAGCATGGCTCCCCACTGAACAGCTCCTTCTGTATCTATTTTTTTCATTTCACTGTATGATATATTGAGTATGCGGGGAATCCATTCCAGCACCGGGGGTTCAAGAGATAATACCCGGGCTCCCCTGATGAGCGTATCTGCACATGCTCCAATAGTCTCATAGGAAAATGCATCAGAATCGATGATGATGGCACCTCCCCGGTCCATGGTGACTATTTCCTTCAGACCCATGGCATCCAGCATGTCTCTGAACTGGACCACGCAGGTTCCCAATTCCTTTCCTGGAAGTTCACGATAGACATCTTCCAGAAAGGCTGCATATGTTTCAGTTACGCGGGTGGCACCTTTTATAGAAATTGTATGGGTTGGGGATAATAAAATTCCATAGGTGACAATGATGAAGGAGAGGAGATTGATTATCCCTCCAAAGGGTGGTGCTCCAGGATGACGACTGAGCCATATGTTGGACAGCATCATGAGTATTCCATTCATGATAAAAAAAGTAACAATGATAAGAGATATTTTTTTTCTCAGAGCAGGATATCGTTGCCATATATACAGCACAAAATACAGGAGAAAAATGGCATAGAATATGGCTGAAATACCTATAATAAGATCATGATCCATCCTCGATATATATGACCATCCAAAAGAAGGATTCCATATGGTATCAAAAGGCAGTACTATCAGGTTATAGATCCCTCCTGCTGCTGCAGGGGCTGTGAGAAGCAGATAAGAGGGCCTGTACCTCACAATAGAGATAATAGTGAGAGGGAGAAAACTTCCCCCCAGCAGCGAGGCAAAAATTCCTGCTGCAAAGAAATATTGAGAACTGGTATGTGAGGGGGCATTGCGATGAAGAAATATTGCTATCTGCCAGAGAGAGAAACACAATCCAAACATGAAAAAAAAGCGAGAGGATACATTTCGGGGAGAACGGTATAATACATACACAGATAGGGAAATTATAATTACAAATGCACAGAGATATTGGAGGCTCCAGGGAATAAAATGCCAGCTCATGTCAGATATCACCCAATAAATCAATATCTTCTTTATGACCTGGCGGAATAATTTTTTTTGCCTTATACTGGCCCAGAGGAGCACCTTCTTTAATTTTCTTTATAGTATACCTCATGAAAGCCCCTTTCTTCAAGTATTTTACTGTTATAACATCTTCTGGCACTGTAATCCTGTAATCTCTTACATACTTTTGAAAATCTTCTGAAAGAGTGTACAGTGCAGTATAGATTCTCTGTGCAGCCTCTAGTTCATCAAGACTCCAGTCTTTTTCCATAAGGAACATGAGCATCTCTCCAGGTCCTAAAGATTTTGTGAGAGCCCATCTGTCAGAATTTTTGAGGCCTGCCTGATACAGGATGGTGTGAGCAAGGGATTCTGTCACCTGGAAATAGTCACCAATCTGGATCACCGCAGCGGTGCGTCCCTCCACCGTAAATAAAGGCATGCCATCATCTCTGAAATCCACTACCCGTACCAGGTCTCCAATAGCATAACGAATGAAAAGAGATCCAAAGGGTGTTCCCACCAGCTCATAGGTATGGTCTTTTTTTACACCATCTATAGGGAAAATATTCCCTGATGCATCCATATATTCATAATAACAGACACGCATTCGGGGCATTAACTTTCTACGATCATTGGGTACACTGATCAGATTGAATCCAAGTTCAGATGATCCATATGAATTGGAAGGATACATGCCGAAATGTTCTTTGATTTTCTCATAGTATACATCCACATCGAACCCAGCAGTGGCCAGGCCTTTTACAGAAAGCACATCTCCAGCATGAGTGACCCGGGATTTCTTCATTTTTGCCAAGAGATATGCAAAAAACAGAAGTACTTTATTCATCGACCAGGGTAGAGATTGATAATTATCTTTGTACAGAATCTCCGGTGACACGATATAATTTATAAACGTGTAAAATATGGAAGCATACCCTCCAGCAATATCAAATTGTGTACCTTTATCTATTTCTTTGAGTATAGTCTGCATTTTTGTCTTCATATCAGAAATTGTATCTGTAACTTCCAGAGGAGGTAGAAAAGTAAAATCATTTTTAATAGCCCAGGCATAGTAGCCTGCCAGATAGGGGATGGGTGGTGAATTATTGAGTAGTGTATCTCCTGGACGGAGCGATGTACTCCCCCAGTCCTGGCTACAGATGAGAAATGTCGTAGCATAGGAGGCTCTCCTGTGGTTTTCAAAAAAGGTTTTCCCTTGAGCAATCCATTTGCTCTTCCCCATAGTTCCCGTGGTCTTGATGCAGATCCCATATTCTTCTGGTAGCCAGCCCTCCAGAATGGTTTGAGGACCCTGTTCAATTTTTTTAAAATAGTCCCACCACGATTCCCCTTTCTCACGTGGTGTTCTTTCCCTTGCAGATTCCAGAGCATTTCCAAATTCTTTTAAAATTGGATAATCCTCATAGGTAGTAATGGGTGCTTCTTCCAGAGCAGATATTCCTCTCGGACAGAGCATACCTGCTGTCTTTGTCTGGCTCCATGTATCAACCCATGTCTTCATTTCCTGTTCATTTTCTTCCAGCTGGATGGAAAAATCTCTATCAAAATCACTGCAGTATTTTTCCCACATGCGCTGATCTTCACCCACTATATTCACCTGAGCCCTAGGAGTATCGAAATATTTAAATCTTTCGTATAGGATCAAATAGAGCACGAACTTTTATGATTATTACGAAATGTCGTATAATTACACTCATAACAATAAAAGAAAGAAAAGAAAGAAAAGAAAGGAATTATGGATTCGTATCTACGAAATCAATGGTGGCTGGAGAAACAGTATACCCATCACTGTATACGCCAAGAATGACGACCTGACCATATTCAAATCCTGGCTCAAACTCCACGCGCATGAGCACCTGGGTCACTTCTCCAGGTTCCAGATACACCACGGAAGGATCCAGGTACACTGTCATTCCTTCTGAAATAGAATCTATTACCAGTTGAATTTCAGCTGCATCGTAGGTGATATTTCCCACATCTAAAAGCGTCTCATATACTTCATTGAAATCTCTGATATTGGCAAATATACAGGTACCCTTAGAATTGTTTGATTCGTTTGTTTCATTGACCAATTTTGTGACATCTGCAATCGCATGAGCATTTACCCAGGCTGTCCCGGAAAAGGTGGCTGTCAATCTTTTCGATGTATTGGATCCAAGTCGAACACACCACTTATTGAGGGTTTGTTTGTTACTTCCTGCACCCACTCCCTTGCTGGTTACATTGAGTTCCACATAAAACCCTGTACCAGTTCCTGCTGTACCCACATTCTTGACTGTTGCTACCACCGATGTGCTGTTGGTATTGTAATCTTTCACAGCGAAGAGACTGGTGATTTTCAGGTCTGGTCCGCCCTGAGAACCAATCATAGGGATAGTGGCCAGAATGAGTATGCAGACTATGGGTATGACTTTACACTTCATGAATTCACCTCCAGAAAACAATCTCTGTATAGACTATATAAATATTGTGATAAAAGTAATTTAGAAAAAATTTTAATAAGTAGATACGTTCTCTTGAAACACCTGAAAAAGGAAATAAATTGAATATTCCAATAATCAATATCCTGAAAAGCGTTCTCGTTTTATATGATCCTCTGGAACCTGTAATTCTGTCAATATATCGATCATAGCGGTGATCATGGGTGGAGGACCGCAAATATAAAATATCCTTTTTGCATAATCTGGAATCACTTCTGTGATCAACTCCGTATCAATTCTCCCTGTAAACCCTTCCCATCCCGGTGAGGGGTCATTCAGGGTGTAATACACTCTGAGGTGTTCATTTTGTTCACACATGTCTTGAAAATCATCCCTGAATACAATATCTGTTTCTGAATGATTCCCGCTGATTAAAACTATGTCTGTATCCAGGTGCATGTCGGTACAGTACTTGCATATGCTCCTGAAGGGTGTAATACCAATACCTCCAGTCAACAGAGCTATTGTTCTATATTGACCAGTATAGGTAAATTTTCCAAGAGGCCCCCTGATTTTTACCCAATCTCCAGGGTGTAAACGAGTCAATGTAGCAGAATAATCACTGCTGGTCAGTTTTTTGGTGAACTCGAGAAATCCCTTTTCTGTTGGACTGGAAGAAATGGTAAAATGTTTGCTCAATTCCTTTCCATTATTTCGGAGGGTGATGAAAAAGAATTGTCCTGGATCATAGGTAAAGGGTGAGGGACGGGGAAATCGAAAACTTTTCACCGTATGGGTACGTGGAATGATTTTCTGTACTGATGTTTCAAATTCCATATAATACCTCCTGCACACATGGGGAGGAAGCCTTAAAAGGATTGGTAACCCCTTACCTGTCCCCTCCCATGATGTCCTCTGGAGAATCATAGAATTCTTCACATGTCCTGAAAAAATCCAGAAAAAAATACCAATATGAGTGAGGTATCGTTCACAATTATTTTAATTTTTCCTAATCCACTCCTCATGGTGCTGAGGAGAATAAGTGAGAAAAAGAGTGTATAAGCAGTTCTCACCGGAACAATTGCGGCTCTGACCGGAGCTCTTAAAAACTCCAACCTCTATGAAGAGCAGATGGAATTCACAGAATTCGAAGGAAAATCATATGATCAGCTTTTTACAACTCTGGAGTCTTCAAAAGAAGGATTGTCTTCAGCTGAAGCTCAGAAGAGAAAGAAGAAATATGGACCAAATCAGCTGGTCTTTCATCGGAAAAAATCACCATTTATCATGCTCCTGGAAGAATTCAAAGGCATGTTCCCTTTACTCCTTTTAGTTTCATCCATGCTCTCTTTTTTTGCTCATCTGCTCAAACCTGGAGAGGGATACAATTTCATTGGACTGGCACTTTTAGGAGTGGTCATACTCAATGCTGTAGTATCATTTGTTCAACGGTATAAGGTCGAACAATTGATGCAATCCTTTCTCGATTATATTCCCAAAGAAGTCACCCTCTTGAGAGAAGGAGCCCGTGTGCTCATGGATGCAAAGGAAATCGTGCCTGGAGACATTCTGCTGGTACAGGAAGGGGATAAAATCTCAGCAGACGGGATTGTTATATCTTCAAATCAATTGTTATTGGATGAATCCATCCTCACCGGTGAATCTGAACCAGTGGAAAAAACCGAATTCCAGGGAAATCCTGAATTTTCATACGAAGTCTTTTCCGGTTCCACAGTAATGCGGGGAAATGCCAGTATCCTGGTGATACGAACAGGTAAATCAACCAGCATTGGATCCATTTCTGAACTATCCCAGACTGTAGAGAGGGATCTCACTCCCATGCAGAAAGAATTAAAATTATTTGTTAAGAAAATCACCTATCTTGCACTGATTATCGGATTCATCTTCTTTGTGGTGGGATTCTTCATCGGCAATACCTTCTGGACCAATCTCATCTTTGCCATCGGTATCATCGTGGCAAATGTTCCCGAGGGGTTGCTGCCCACAGTCACCCTGGCCCTCACCCAGGCTTCTGTGAAGATGGGTAAACGAAATGCAGTGATCAAAACGATTCTCTCTGTGGAAACACTGGGAAGCACCACTGTGATCTGCACTGATAAAACAGGCACCCTGACCAGGAATAAGCTCCATGTGGAAAAAGTTTTCACCGATTTCCGTGAGATATCAGTGGGCGAACCCGAGACTTTCAAGACCTGCAGTTCGGCCCAGACCCTGGAAGAGGTAATGGCCCTCTGTAATGAAGTAGTATCTGCCCAGTATGAATCCGGTAAGATGACTTTCAAAGGTGATCCTACAGAAGTGGCCATGGCAGAGTATGTTGAACAGTTCACAGGATATGACACACTCAGTGGATTATATGACCCTGTAGGTGGGAAACCCTTTACTCCCGAGGATAAGTTCATGTATTCTACCTATAAAAAGGATGATTCTTACTATATGACTATTAAAGGGGCTCCTGAAGTTATCCTGGATAAATGCAGTCAGGTTCAAACTGATAAAACGGTGAGAGAGCTTACTGCAGAAGAAAGAAACACTCTGGAGGAAACAGCAGAAAAATACGCTGATGATGGCCTGAGGGTCCTGGCACTGGCCTATAAGATTGTATCCAACCTGAATGTAGAGCCCACCGATGTGGTATTTGTAGGATTCGTGGCCATGATCGATCCACCCCGTCGGGAGGTTCCCGATGCTGTGGCAGCCTGTAAGACCGCTGGAATAAAAATCATCGTAATTAGTGGAGATAAAGCTGAAACGGTCCGCAATATTGCACGCAAACTGGGAATTGCTCAAGATCCCCGAATTATCACCGGAGATGAACTGGCAGAATTAGATAAAGAACAGCTGAAAAAAGAGTTACATCATGAAGAAATCATTTTTGCCCGTACTGCTCCCGAACAGAAATTAAAGATTGTAGATGCTCTCAAAGACATGGACCAGGTAGTAGCAGTGACCGGAGATGGAGTCAATGACGCGCCAGCTCTCAAACGAGCAGACATTGGTGTTTCCATGGGACGCAGCGGAACAGATGTGGCAAAAGAAGCCTCTGACATCATTCTCCTGGATGATAATTTTGCCACCATCGTTAAAGCCATCCAGGAAGGGAGAGCAGTATATGACAACATTAAAAAATTCATCACCTATATCCTCACCAGTAATATACCCGAAATCGTGCCCTTTATAGCCTATGTCTTATTCGCTATTCCCCTGCCCATCACGGTGATTCAGATTCTCTCCATCGATCTCATAACAGATATCCTGCCTGCCATTGGACTGGGAAACGAACCCCCTGAGGCAGATATCATGGTGCGGCCCCCCCGGAGAAGGGAAGAACGATTAGTGAGTCTGAAAACCTTTTTGAGAAGTTATGGTATCGTAGGCCCCACAGAAGCTGCCCTCTCCTTCGTGGTATTCTTCACTATCCTCATAGGAGGTGGATGGGTCTATGGACAGAGATTGCCCGCCACCGATCCATTATATATGCAGGCAGCAGGTGCCTTTCTGGCAACCATCATATTTTCACAGATAGGAAATGTTAATGCCTGCAGGACCAACAGACAGAGTGCTCTGGGAGCTATTACTCGATTCAATCCATGGATTACAGCAGGGATCATTGTGGAAGTCCTCTTCATCTTCACCATCATATATATTCCAGTATTCCATACCTTCTTCACCACATGGTCCCTGAATATGAGAATTTGGCCGCTTATCTGCATCGCCCCGGTGGTGATCTTTCTTGTTGAAGAGATGAGAAAATATCTGGTGCGCAGAGGAGTCAGGCTATTATCAGCATGATGGAGATTATTCTCCTCAATTTCTTTTTTTTTAGAAATTCTGAATCCATGGTTCCTGTCAATAAAATTAAGTTTATCACAGAAAAACAAGAGTGATCAATCCTGTGGTAATGATAGCTGCCGATGTCATGGCCATGTATTTTTTGAAGTCTTTTGATCCAAAAAGAACAGCTATACCTGTTTTTGTTACGGTATTGGAAATTGCAGCCAGAATGATGGCATCCACTGCTACACCCTTGGATACTTCTGTCTCAGCCAGGGTGGCAATGGAAAGGGTCAACGCATCCACATCGGCCAGACCAGAAAAAATACTGGTAGCATAGATGCCCACATCGCCCAGATACTGGGATGCCACCTTGGATACCAGTAAAATCAGGGCAAAAAAAGCTCCGAATTTCAGGGCAGGAAGGAGTGTGAAGGGATCATGCACGGGGATATCAATTTTTTGAGGAGTTTTTTTCATCCAGAAATACGCTGTGGCTACCAATCCTGTGCCCATCATCACCAGCATGGGGATATATAATTCCATGACCAAAGCCCGATTCACCACCACCACCTCTACCAGTATCCGTAAAAACATCATTGAATTGGCCACAGTAGCAGCAAAAAGCACAGGAAATAAAATTGAGGTGGTCTCCTGTGATCTGTGGGACATATTGACCGTCACTGCAGTGCTGGAAACCAACCCTCCCAGGATACCGGTGAGTCCTGTTCCTGCTTGAGCTCCAAAAATTCGTATCAGAAAATACCCCACATAACCGATTCCAGAGATAAATACCACTAGAAGCCACAGGTTGTAGAGATTCAACACATTGAGTGGATCGATTGGTTCTTTAGGAAGAATGGGTAATATGACCAGGGCTATGATGGCAAATTTGAGCGTATCCAGCATTTCTTCATCGCTGATCTTTTTAATGAGACGGTGAGCAGGTTTTTTAATGGCCAGAATGAATCCCACTAAAATGGTCAGTATCACCGTCAATCTGCTGTCCTCATAACAGAGGACCCCCAGTAAAAAGGCTATAATAGATGCCACTTCAGTAGTTATCCCCACATCCACCATACCGATCTTCTGATATCCCATAATTACCAGAAGTCCAAACACAATTACTCCACCCACTATGAGATATGGGTACTCCTGTGAGAGATGAGCCAGTGTGGTACCCAGCAGGGTGATGAGGGTGAAGGTTCTCACTCCTGCCACCTTTTCTCCTGAATGAGATTTTGAAATTTCTCTTTCTGTTCCTAGCAACGCACCCAGGGCAATTGAAATGAGAAATTTTTCTATGAGGATAAAATCCATATACTCATCTCTGTGGCAGTCTATAAATACATTTAGATAGAGATGGAGAGTGTAAGTAAGAGTGAAAGGGAACACACACCATCCAAAACACGAATGAGCAAACTCCGTACATCATAATGTAATCAATATATGATATAAGTAATATATCCCTCTCTAATAATTTGAAATACCCCAGAAAAGATTTAAATATCTGAGAAAAAAAAATTGCATATGGTACTTTTTGGAGAATATTTTGTTATAGCAGAAGGAATAGCTCTCGTTACCATGATTCTCGCATTTATTATTATCTGCACCATCTTCTGGAATAAAAAAATGTTTAGAAAAGTTATATTTGCTTACTTTTTCTTTTTACTCTCCACCGTATGTGCTATCCTGCGAGAATATCTCCTCTGGGATACCATGCGTATTGCAGAACATTGTTCTCTGGTGATCTCCTCGCTTATTTTCCTGTACATTACCTTCATAGCACACAAAAATCTGGTGGGTGAGTGAATGGATATACTTATTTTTGGATTGAAATTTCTGGTTTTACTCATATTCATACTGGCACTTTTCTTTGCTAGCAAAAACTATTTTCTGACCCGATCTCCTCTCTGGCTTTTTCTGGTCATGAGCCTGAGTATGGCTTCCCTGCTTTCTGGCATCCGATTTGTTAAAGAATTGTTCTATCCCCAGTTCACCCGATGGGAACATCTCATCGTCATCCTGGAATTGATTAAGATCAATCTTATCCCTCTGGTCACTGCCTTTCTCCTGGCAGCCGCACTGTCCATCAAAAGAGATCGCCTTTCTGTAGAATTTCCCATGGATGAAGAATTATGTCCTGGCATCTATCAGGGGATTGAGCAGGGAAAAATCTATCTCATCAAAGAAGAAACATCTCAAAGAGGATTTCTCCTCTTCTTAGATCTCATCTCCATCGGCTATCGGGGATTGGGAATCCTCCGGACCCATCCTGATGAAATTCGTCGGGAATATGATATAGAGCATGTTCCCATCCTGTGGATGAGCAGGCTACAGGTGGGTGAAAATGCAATCTACCCTAGCATCCAGGTGATCGAAGAGATTCTGGAAGAATTTTGTGAGAATAGAACACCTCATGTTATCTTCATAGAACGTCTCGATTACCTCATCACCCAGCGAGGATTTGAAAAAACATTGCAGTTCATTCAGAAACTCTCCAGCCTCATGTATATCAAAAAATCTGTAGCCCTCATTCATATTGATCCATTGACCATCACCGAACGGGAGCTCATTCTCATTGAAAAAGAAACAACCCCCCTGAGAGAACCTGGTCTGACGGTGGAAGAAGATCTTCATGAACTGCTCTCCTATGTACATGAAAAAAATATTCGGGGGACGAAACCAAATCTCAAACAGGTGACCAAGGATCTCCATCTCAGCCGAAATACAGCTGGCAAGAGAATACACGGGCTACAGTTGAAAGAAATGATCATAGTAAAAAAGAAGGGAAGAGAGAAAGTACTTGAGATTACCCGGAAAGGAGAAAAATATATCTGATAGCCACCTGTAATCAGTATGCGGTGGAAAATAGCTCCATGCACCATATGATAATAATTGATACTTTTTGACACTGGTTTTTTCACTATCTGTAAATGATAGTGAATCCCAGTGGGAGTGATGAATCAGATAGCTGCGTATCTCTTCATGACTCCATCCGGTGCTCATAAGACATGTAACGGAGGGACAGCACCACGATTACCCCTGGACTCTACAGGTGGTTGATACACATGTGGATTGCTGCTCTCATTGGTGGAGTCACTGTCTTATTTTATGTGGAAAATGAATCCAGCGTTTCCTGGCTCAAAGAAAAACATGAGTCTGGCAATACGCGGGAAGAGGCTATCAACAACTTAAAGGTGAGGTTATTACATGAGCAGGATTGAATCCCATGTCAGAAAAGAGAAATTTTCAGAAAAAAAAGGGAAAAAAATAGGAATAATGGTCATATGTGTCCTGCTGCTTCTTCCAGGATGTACAGGACCGGCAGAAAATACCATCACTATATCTGGTGCCTGGGCTTTGTACCCTCTCATGGTGACATGGGCAGAAGAATACTGTGCACTCCATCCTTCTATTCGAATTGATGTATCTGCAGGGGGTGCTGGAAAAGGGATGGCAGATGTGCTGGGAGGATTGACCGATATGGGAATGGTTTCTCGAAAAATTTATCCCGAGGAAATAGCAAAGGGAGCATTCTATGTGGCTGTAGCAAAAGATGCAGTCATTCCCATAATGAATAAAAATAATCCCCATCTCTCCCACATACTCTCTACTGGTATATCCCGGGACACCTTCTGTGAACTCTATATTTCCGGTAGCATTTCTACCTGGGGAGATGTTCTGGGAATGCAATCCATTACAGATACCATTCAGTTGTATACCAGAAGTGATGCCTGCGGTGCAGCCCAGACCTGGGCTCTCTATCTTGATCATGCCCAGGAAGACCTCCGGGGAGTAGGGGTCTATGGAGATCCCGGTATCGTGGAGGCAGTGGGACGGGACATCTTTGGTATTGGATTTGCCAATTTGAACTTTGCTTATGATGCTGCTTCAGGAGTTCCTGCTCCTGGAGTGGTGGCTGTACCCATTGATTTCAATGAAAATGGAGTCATAGATGACCATGAAAATTTCTACTCTGATAAATCCCAGGTCATGAATGCTATTGTTGCTGGATGGTATTCATCGCCACCTGCACGTGAACTATACCTGGTTACCAATGGGTATCCCTCTGGATTGACCAGGGACTTTCTCCTCTGGATACTCACAGAGGGCCAAAAATATGTAGAAGAAACAGGATATATCTCTCTGGGCACTAAGATCCAAACAGAACTGGAAAAAATTGGAGGCCACTCATGAGGAAATTCATAGATACCCTCACCGGTAAAGGAATGTGTGGTCTATCATTGCTCACCAGTGTACTGGTAATCATCATAGCACTGGGCCTGTACCTCAAATCACGACCCATTCTGGAAACAGCCTCTCTCACCCATCTCCTCACCTCCACCACATGGCATCCCCTGAAGGGAGAATTTGGATTCTATCCCTTTCTCATGGGTACCTTCTGGGTCACCTTTTTGGCCATGGGGATCGCCCTCCCCATCTGTTTACTTACCTCAATTTATCTGTCTGAATATGCTCCCAGATGGTTTACAGAACTGGTAAAGCCTCTCATCGATCTTCTGGCAGGCATACCATCGGTCGTGTATGGGGTTTTTGGTATGCTGGCTATTGTTCCTGTGATCAGAACAGTGGCCCAATCCTATGGGATTGATACCACAGGGTATTCAGTGCTGGCTGGGGGAATCGTGCTAGCCATCATGGTATTTCCCATAATCATATCTGTATCTGTAGAGGTGATCCAGAGTGTTTCCTGGGAAGCCAGAGAGTCATCTCTATCCCTGGGTGCCACCCACTGGCAGACCATAAAGAGTGTGGTCCTCAGAAAAGCCTTTCCCGGTATCATCGCTGCCATTATTTTAGGATTTTCACGGGCCTTCGGTGAGACCATGGCAGTACTCATGGTGGTGGGAAATGTGGTTCAGGTTCCTCATTCAATATATGATGAAGCCTATCCTCTCACTGCACTCATTGCAAATAATTATGGAGAAATGCTCTCCATTCCTCTCTATGATTCTGCTCTTCTATTGGGAGCCCTCATTCTCTTGCTTGTGGTGTTCATCTTCAGCGTTCTGGCCCGGGTCATTCTGTTGAGATGGGAGGTGCATGCATGAGACCCTGGTGTCATAGAGAAGAACGTGTAGTTAAAGGACTCATGATTATATCCACGCTCCTCATCCTGGGAAGCCTCTTTCTCGTAATTGCAGTGATTGTGTACAAGGGTGCGGGAGCCCTCAGCCTGTCCATGATTACCCAGACTCCCAAGGGGGGATACTATCTGGGAAAAGAGGGAGGAATTCTCAATGCTATTGTGGGTTCTCTGTATTTAGCTGCCGGTGCTACCCTCGTTTCCATATTCCTTTCTCTTCCCATCGCTTTTTCACTACAAAGGGAATATTTAGGTCCTCGTCTTTCCAATGTGGTTCGGTTATCCCTGGATGTTTTGTGGGGAATTCCCTCTATCATCTATGGTGTATTCGGATTCACCCTCATGCTGTACCTGGGACTCCGTGCCTCGCTTCTGGGAGGCATCATTGCCCTCACCTTCCTGGAAATTCCCATCATGGTGCGGGCAATAGACGAGATTCTCATCATGGTGCCCTTTCAACTCAAGGAGGCGTCCTATATTGTGGGGGCAACTCGATTCGAAACTATGATGAAGGTGGTCTCCCGTCAGGCCCTCCCTGGAATGGTCAGTGGGATTATCCTGGCCTTCGGCAGGGCTATTGGAGACGCAGCTTCCATACTGTTCACTGCTGGATACACAGATCATATTCCCCATTCCCTCTTTGAACCGGTGGCATCTCTTCCTTTAGCCGTGTTTTTCCAGCTGGGAACACCCTTTCCTCAGGTGCAGGAACGGGCCTATGCTTCTGCCTTGGTGCTTCTCATCATGGTGCTGGCTCTCACCATGATTTCACGACTGCTCACCAAGCGGTTTGCCCAGTATATTGTGAGGTGATTGTATGTGTCATATTCGTATCGAAAATCTACAGGTAGCCATTAAAACCCAGATTGTCTTGAAAAAGGTAAATCTGGATATTCCCCACAACAAGATTACCGTGATCATCGGACCCTCAGGTTGTGGGAAAACAACGCTCCTCAAGACACTCAATAGATTGATTGAACTCCAGCCATCTGTTACCATATCTGGAAATGTGTTCATAGATGGGGTATCAATATTTGATTCCCAGATGGATGTCACAGAATTGAGAAAGAACATGGGGCTCCTGGCCCAGAGACCCTATCCTCTTCCCATGTCAATCTATGATAATGTGGCTTATGGACCCCGTATTCATGGAATACGCAATAGAGAGAAGCTCACAGATATTGTTAAAAAGAATTTAATGGCTGCTGGGTTGTGGGAAGAAGTACAGCACCGATTGAAAAATCCAGCCTCTTCTCTTTCCATTGGACAACAGCAACGATTGAGTCTGGCCAGATGTCTGGCAGTTTCTCCCCAGGTAATTCTCTGTGATGAACCCACCTCGGCCCTGGATCCTTTCTCTGCACAGAAGATAGAAGAAACGCTCTCACAGTTAAAAGACGCATACACAATCGTACTTGTCACTCACAATTTACGACGTGCTCGAAGAATGGCTGATTATGTGGGATTTATCTTTCTTGGAGAACTCATTGAACAGGGAAACAAGGAAAAAATATTTGAAAATCCCTTTGATGAGAGAACACGCAGATATATTTCTGGAGAAAGCTTCATTTAGTCTGAAAAATATGTTAAATGGAAAAAGAAAACAGAGAGAACGGTTCTTTTTTCATTTACAAAAGTGTTATAAAGATGAAAAAATATGCCTTTTCATCTATGATTCCTAACACCAGAAAAATTATGAAGGAGAGAACCTCTATGAAAGAAGATACTGAAATATTCATGGTCCCCCCGCAGGTTAATGCTATCATGAAATGGGGGGAAGACGATTTTAATTCTTTCTGGGAACATGCCGCCCTGGAAGCTGAAGAAGAAGTCTCCTGGTTTGAAAAATGGGACTCGGTATTCGACTGGAGTGATCCTGTTTTCAAATGGTATGTTAACGGAAAAACAAATGTCTGTTATAATTGCGTGGATTATAATATCCAAAAGGGAAGAGCCGGCAAGGCTGCATTCATCTTCGAAAGTGGAGAATCCGGAGAGAACCGGGTCATCACCTACGGTCAATTGTATACTCTGGTGAAACAGTATGCCTCTGCATTGAGAGGGTTGGGTGTACAGAAGGGTGATCCTGTTGCCCTGTATATGCCCATGGGTATCGAATCTGTGGTTTCTATGCTGGCCTGTGCTCGAATCGGTGCCATTCATGTGGCAATCTTTGCAGGATTCTCAGCCAAGGCAGTGGCAGACAGAATAAAAATTTCTGATTCAAAATATTTCCTCACCCAGGATGAAGGATCACGCCGGGGAAAGAGTGTTCCCCTGAAACCGACGGTGGATGATGCGCTAAAATTAGCTCCTGGCCACATTCAGAAGGTGGCTGTCCTCAGAAAAAATGAAGAATCAAAACCTCCTATGAAAAAAGGAAGAGATATGTACTGGGATGAATTTCTCCAGCAGGGAGAAGGCCACTCCTCTGCTGTGGAGGTCATGGATTCAAATGATCCTCTGTTCATGCTGCCCACCTCAGGAACCACTGCTCTCCCCAAGGTGACGGTACAAAAACATGGTGGGTACCAGGTCTACGTCTATTCCATGGGAAAATGGATTTATGGCATGAATCCCTGGGATGTGTGGTTCTGTACTAGTGATATTGGGTGGATTGTGGGTCACAGCTATAATGTATATGGTCCATTGCTGGCAGGATGCAGTTCTGTCCTTTATGAAGGTACCCCCGACTACCCCCGAACCGATATGTGGTGGGATGTTCTGGAAAAAAATAAAGCCACCGCCTGGTGGGTATCTCCTACTGGGGTACGAGGACTGATGCGTTTGGGCATCGAAGAAGCCCGAAAACATGACATCTCCTCTGTGGAGCGGGTGTTCTGTGCAGGAGAAGTGTTAAATCCTGCAGCATGGAGATGGCTCCAGATGGAGGTCTTTGAGAATAAAATACCGGTCATTGATCACATGTGGCAAACCGAGACTTCGGGTCCATTGATTGCCAATCCCTATGGACTGAACCTTCTCCCCATTAAACCAGGATCTGCATCTCTCCCCGTACCTGGAGTGACAGCACAGATTGTGGATGGGACATCTGGAGAACCCATGCCTCCCAACGAGAAGGGAGTGCTTATCGTGAAAAATCCATTCCCCGGCATGACCTCCACTCTGTGGAAGAACCAAGAACGATACCAGGAAGAATACTGGAACAAATTCCCCAATAAAAAGGTGTATTACTCGGGAGATGCCGCCTACATCGATGAAGATGGATATATCTGGTTTGTGGGCCGATCAGATGAAGTCATCAAAATCGCAGCACACCGTATAGGAACCATTGAAATCGAGAGCGCTCTCATTTCCCATCCTTCAGTGGTGGAAGTGGGTGTATCGGGGGTTCCAGACGAATTACGGGGAGAAGTTGCCTGTGCTTTCGTGGTACTTCGTCCTGAATATGAACCGTCTGAAGATTTGAAGAAAGAGCTGGTGCAGCATGTCAGAAATACTATGGGTCCCATTGTGGTAATCAAGGATATAGAATTTGTGAATACACTGCCTAAAACGAGATCAGGGAAAATCATGAGGCGGGTCATGAAATCGCTGTGGATGTCCAAGGATCTGGGTGATATATCCACCATCGAGGAAGAGGCATCTGTGGATGAAATCAGGGATGCTATCAAGAAGATGAAATAATAATACATCCAGCTACCCCTTTTCCTTTTCTTTTTCTTTTTCTTTCTTTCCCGATCCCATGACGTATTTCTTTACATCGCTGCCCAGGAGAAGGATGATGTAACTGGAGTCTTATGAAGATATAAAAGAACTTCAGCTGTGGTCACTTCCAGAACTCAGCCTGAATGCAGGAAAAGAAGCATAAGCCTTATAAAGGCGCAGACTTTTTGGTGCTCTATCATGGTGATGTAATGGCAAGAACACGAAAGAAAGACCCATGGAAAGCAAAACAATGGTATAAAATCTATGCACCCTCCATGTTTGGAAAACAGCTTATTGGCGAAACTCCTGCCGATGACCCGAAAAAACTCATGGGCAGGACAGTGGATGTCAGTGGAAAAGAACTGAGTGGTGATTTTAAGAAAAGTCACATCAAGCTCCACTTCAGGATTTCAGAAATCAGTGGGAACGAGTTACAGACCGAATTTGCCAGTCATGAAGTATCCAGGTCATACATGCGAGCTCAGATCAGGAGACGGAATACCAAGGTAGAAACGATTACCGACATCATGACAAAAGATGGCAAGAAAGCCCGGGTTACTGCAGCAGGACTCTGTTACAGAACCACCACCAGTCAACAGGAAATTGCTCTCCGGAAAGCCATCAGCGACAGCCTCATCGAATCTGCCCAGAATCTCACTCTGGAGCAATTTGTACAGGAACTCTTTCTCAGCAAAGTGGCTTCTGATGCATTTCGAAATGCAAAGAATGTCTATCCTCTGCGCAGAGTAGAAATTGTCAAGACAAAAGTACTCAAATGAATGAAAAGGAGACATATTTCCATATTATTTCTTGTTATCCTGGATTTTTCTTCCCATTTTTTTATGTCACATTACCTATCCCATCAATTATATGTGGTATGCAGAGGGTATTTATTCCTTTCTCCCTGGTGCTAGAAAGCTTATAAAGGTCAAAGAAAAAGATTGCATATGGATACCTACACAGCAGAAGATATTCAGGTCCTGGAAGGGCTGGATGCAGTCCGAAAGCGACCCTCCATGTACATTGGATCTACAGATGATAAAGGACTTCATCATCTCGTCTATGAAGTCATCGATAACAGTATTGATGAAGCCTTAGCTGGTGTGTGTGATGAAATCATTGTGACCCTTCATCCTGATTCCAGTATTACTATCAGTGATAATGGCAGAGGAATCCCTATAGATACCATCGAAGAATACCAAAAATCTGCGCTTGAAATTGTCATGACCACCCTCCATGCAGGAGGAAAATTCGATAATCGAGTCTATAAAGTATCAGGAGGGCTTCATGGTGTGGGTGTCTCAGTGGTCAATGCGCTCTCTGAATGGCTCTGCGTAAAGGTCAAACGGGATGGAAAGGTGTACTATCAAAAATATGAAAAGGGAGTACCCATCGCCGAACTTGAGATCATTGGAACCTGTGATGAAACAGGGACTGAAACCACATTTTTACCCGATGCCCAGATTTTTGATGTCATCATGTTTGATTTTAATGTGCTCTCTTCACGCCTGGAAGAATTAGCCTATCTCAATATGGGATTGACTATAACACTGAAAGATGAACGTACAGAAATTTCCAGAACATTTTCCTTCGAAGGGGGCATTGCTGCCCTGGTACAGCGTCTCAACAAGAATAAAGAATTGCTTCATGAGCCCATTTATTTTGAACGGGAAGAAGACGACATTCTCATTCAGGTAGCAATTCAGTACACCTCAGGATATGCAGATTCAATATTGAGTTACGCCAATACTATTCGTACCATCGAAGGCGGAACGCATCTCAGTGGATTCAAGGCAGCCCTCACCCGTGCAGCTAATTATTATGCCAAAAAAAATGTGAAAGACACGGTCAAACTCTCTGGTGAAGATGTACGGGAAGGCTTAACTGCAGTCATCTCTATAAAACTTCCCAATCCTCAATTTGAAGCACAGACAAAGATTAAACTCTCCAATAAAAATGTAGAAGGATTAGTAGATTCGGTGGTATATGAAAAACTCAGTGAATTTTTTGAAGAAACACCCGATGTTGCCAAAGTCATCATCGAGAAATCCATCAAGGCCAGAGAGGCCAGAGATGCAGCCCGCAGGGCACGGGAACTGGCTCGCAAGAAGAGTGCCTTAGATACATCCATTCTTCCAGGAAAACTGGCAGATTGTTCTATTTCAGACCCGGAACTCTGTGAAATCTTCCTGGTTGAGGGTCCTTCTGCAGGTGGATCTGCCAAACAGGCCAGAAACAGGCGATTTCAGAGTGTCCTTCCCCTGAGAGGAAAAATATTGAATGTTGAAAAAGCTGCAGAAACCCGGGTATTGAAGAGTTCCGAAATTTCTGCCATGATTCAGGCCCTGGGTGCAGGGTATGGAAAAACTCTCTCTTCTGATACGCTCAATTACAATAAAATCATCATCATGACAGATGCAGACGTTGATGGTGCCCATATCCGGACCCTATTACTCACCTTTTTCTATCGGTATATGCGTCCCCTAGTGGAAGAGGAGCGAATCTATATTGCACAGCCCCCACTGTATAAAATCCGACAGGGAAAGAACGAACAGTATCTCTATACCGATGAAGATCTCCAGAAAAAAATGGAAGAACTGGGATCATCTGTGGAGGTGCAGCGGTATAAGGGATTGGGAGAAATGAATCCAGACCAGCTATGGGAAACCACCATGAACCCTGAAACACGCACCATTCGAAAGGTCACCATAGAAGATGCAGAACAGGCTTCCCGGATTTTTGATATTCTCATGGGTGCCAATGTTGAACCCAGACGAAAATTCATTGAGCAGTACGCTCAGGAGGCAACCCTGGATATTTAAGGGGATACCAATGCTTAATCAAGAAATGATAGTCTCTTTCAATCCTCCACAATCTCTTTCCTCCCTCCACCATAGAGCCAACTCGTCTCTATTCTGTGCATCTTTTAATTTTGGAAAATATTTTTCTCCGGCTCAAAAAGAGGAACCTGAACATCCCCAATTAAAAAAAGGAAAAATTTACTTATTAAAAGGAAGAGATATCGAAAAATCGTATGCTTTCTTCCGGCATCATATTGCCAAAACTGAGAATGGATTGATCATCACCCGAAAAAGTCCTCCTCACATGAAATCCCTTTACCATATTGAAAATATTCCGCTCCTGTGGTTGAGCCAGAAAGAAGAAAAAAATGTGCTCTTCCCCACTCAGCTCCATAAACTGGGATATCTCATCAGCGAAACTGTCTCCCTTCACGATAATCCTCTCATCCTATTAGATGGACTGGAGTACCTGGTGGTGCACAACAAATTTGATCCAGTTATCAAACAGATATATATCATCAGAGATGTATTACTCCGTCATGGGGGTATGTTGCTCATCCCCCTGGATCCTGAAGCCTTTTCTGAAAGAGAGATGGGTCTGTTAGAAAAAGAATCAGTGTCTCTATAGAGCTAGAGCTAGATATGGATTTTCGATATTTTCCACCGATCATATTCATGTGTATTCAGACCCAGTCCAATCCCAATGAATCGTCTTCATCCATTCTTCTCCACATTCTCTGCTGCATTTCTTCTTCCTTGAGTCTATCCAGTTCTCTGAGATGTTCAAGCAAATCTAAATCTGGATCTACATCCTCTTCCTGCCGTCTGGGTATACCCGATTCCCTATGATCATGGAATCCCATGACGGGTGAGGGAATCCTGAGAGAATTCTCCTTCTCTGGTTCCGGTGGCCGGGACGACTTTCTCTTGACATACTGGTGCACCACGAAGAACACCATGATAATGACCACACTCACTTCACCTATGATAACCCAGGAAATTGTACCTGTTGTCTCCTTCTCAGCGGTTGCTTTCACCAACCGTTCATTGGGTAACACAGGGGAGGATTCACTGTACTGAATCCGGAGCGTAACCTCAGGGTCTGCAGAAACCACATACAGGGTATCAAATACAATATCATCAAATTCCATGTTCATGGCATATGGTTTTCCTTCCTGGAGATCGAAAAGCCTCCCTGTCCATGAGACCATTCCTTCTGAAAGCTGGGAAATCTGTACTGAAATACAGCCTGCACCACAGTCTATGAGCGAAAACTGATAGTCATACTGGGCATGGAGGGTGAAAGATTCTGAGGAAGAGAGGGAAAACTCTGTAACAGAGGATCCTGCAACAGTGAGCACGACAGCGATGGCGAAAGCTTTAATCATAATTATTAATCAATATCGATCAATATAAATGTTTCGGTTGATGAAGACCATCGCTTGAAAAAAAACATGTCTTTCTGTACCTATAGTATTACTGCAGATAGATTCAATTTTGATTACAGCTTCTTTAAAGAAATTTTTCTCTTTTTTATGTGTACAATTTCTTCGAATCCCATGATCTTCAGTTCATCTATCACCTGTGGGAAATGAAAGGCAAGATGTGCTGCCTGGTGAGCATCTGAACCCAGTGATATGCGCTTCCCTCCCATATCCCTGTATACCTGTTGAATTTCATACGAGGGGTAGGGTGTTCCACATCCATGACGGAATCCTGCCGTGTTTATCTCCAATACAAGTTCATGTTTAATAATCAATTCAAGGATTTCCCGTATTTCTTTTTCATAACAGGTCCAATCATAGGCTCCCCACTGTTTGAAATACTCTAGATGCCCTACAATATCACAGAGCCCACTGCACACCATTTTTTTGACTTCTTTAAAATATTCACCAGGGGAGGAAATTTCAAAAAAATCAGAGCCCATGGTTCTTCCCTCCACCTCATGGACCGATCCAATAGCATAATCTACAGGCTTTGATGTTATATAGTCTCTGATACCCTCTTCCAGTGAAGATTGATAGCTGAATTCCACCCCACAGCGAATGGGCAGGGGGTACTGGTTCTGTAATGCTGTGAGTGAGCAGTGATAGGCTGGAAAATCCAGTGCATCATAGCCTGATAGCTGTGGATCCAAATCCACATGTTCAGAAAATCCTATCTCCTGCAACTGGAGGTCGACTGCACCAGCACAGAATTTGTGAGATGGTGTTGAGCTGTCTATGGAGAAATGGGAATGAACATGATAATCGATCATAGAACTGTACATTGCATATTCTTTAAGAATATTTCTCTTCAGAGGTACTCAGGTTTGATATGCCAATCGCCGACCAGATACTCTCAGAAAAAAGAAAGGATAGACAGTGTATACTCTGGAAAATTTCTCCAAATTTCAATTTAAGAACAAAAAAATTAACAAAATGAATAAATTTAATTATTATTGCCTACCGAAAACTATTTAAGGAAAAGGAGACGAATAAAGGAGAATAAGAGGTGATCCGTATCTCTATGGTAGAAATTCTCAGGTGGATGAGTACCATTGTAAGCATCAGTGTAAAATTCTTTTTAGCATTCTATTTCATTAGAGTCTATTCCAGAGAAAAAATGGCCACTCCTCTCATTTGGGGAACTGGATTCTTCTTTTTTGGGTTGTCGCAGCTTCCTGGTCTGGCATATAGATATTTTCAGGATCCCATAACTGCAACTGCATTTGCTATACTGGGCACCTTCCTGGTGACCCTGTCTCTATCCATCCTGTATTATGGTGCTTCTCTCTTACTCTTTGTCAAGGGATCTTTCATGAGGAAAAAATTCACTCTCATCCTCTTTGCCCTCATGGTCTGTGTGACGGGAGTGCTGGCTGTAACTGTGAGCTCTGAAAATATTTTAAAACTGGGATTCCTGGTAACAGCTACCGGTCTCATTTTCCCTCTATCTGTGGTAATAGGATGTATCTTCTGGGTAACCTGGTACAAATTAGAATCTGACAATCCACGAAGGATAAATGTCTTCCTAGTGGGATGTGCCTGGGTTACCTACGGTATAGTCAATGGTATTGGTTCGTTTTTTGTCGAATCGAGCCATGAATGGATTTTCTATGTATTAGCCATTGTATCATTCCTCATGTTGCTTTATGGAATGACCCTGGGTAAGGCTACTCAATCCTCAGAATAACAGATAATACCATGATTTTTCAGGGATGGGTACTCGATAAAGAGAAATGTAAAGAAAATATAAAGAGAAATCATTTCTGCTGAGGGTCATCAAATACCCCACTTTCGATTTCCTCAGCAGAACGAGTAGTAATATAATGAGTTTCTGTCTTTCCACATAGTGTGTAGTGGGGTTTGAATCCTCGAAAATGTCCATACATTGTTTTGGTCAGGGAATTCAATTGTAAAGGAGTGTAAAATTGCTCTGAATCTCCCACCACATCTCGTATATAGGCAAAGATATCTTCACCCAGACCCTGGGAGATGTAAAATACTGGTTCGAGAAAATCATCATTGTCAATGACCTTTCCATACAGATTAGGATTCTCCACCAGTGGACCTGCTGCTGAAATCTTCCTGGACAGTGGTGTGTTGGGAAAAATTCTGATTCCTACCACTACAAACATTTTACAGGATTTTCCCCTGAAAAAGTCCAGTGCTTCTTTCACCGTTTCCCTGGTTTCACCAGGCCCTCCCAGCATGAGACTCCCCCGGTAATTGAGATCATGGGTTTCACAGCGTTCCACCGTATCCTCCACAGTCTGTGATCTGTATGATTTTCCCAGTTGATAGAGGAGAGAATTTGATACATGGGCAAAATCAATCATGAGAGACAGGTTTCCTGAAGCAGAAATCATAGAAGCCAGTTCGTCTGAAAAATGAGCCGGCGTGGCATAGGCTACCCATTTTATTTTTGAATCATATCCCTGGTCAATCCAGTACTCACAGAGCGACAGAGCAGCTTCTTCATGAACATTAAATTCACTATCTGTGATGAAAAAATACTGTATCCCCTGGTGTAAAAACCATTCTATCTCCCTGGTCACAGCTTCCGGTGATTTTATGCGCACTCTCTTTCCCTTGATAAAAGGTTCCACGCAATAACTGCAGGAATATGGGCATCCTCTCTTTGTCTCTACATTTCCAAACCCTCCATGATTCTCCAACCCTGGATTGTAGTATTTCCCGTAATCAACATACCCTCTCTTCACCGGAGGGAGAAGCCTGGATGAACATCTACCAGGATTTTTAAACACCTCGTCTCCAATTCTGTACACTGCATGGGGGATTGCAGCGATTTTCCCCTTCCCCTGGAAAATATACTGCACCAGTTGTGGTAAGCATTCTTCTCCTGGTCCCCAGATTCCATAATCTGCCCCTGTGTATTCCAATATTCTTTCAGGGGCTATGGAAAAGCCATTTCCTCCCACAATTACAGGGCTTTCTGTATGGGACTTCACGAATGATACCAGTTCTCTGATTTCTGAAAGAGGAAAATTCAGGTGTTCTGGAGAGGTGGTAGCATCCAGGTTTCGAATAGTCATACACACTCCGTCATAAGGGGTAGTCTCGAGTATATGGCCCAGCTCTTCATATACCTGTTCCAGAAAGGAAATATCGATAATAGTTGAATGAATTCCACATTCCTCCAATTCTCCGGCGACATAATCCAGGGCGAGGGGAGGAGAAGCGGGTTCCCACTTATGAGTATTCATTAAAAGAAAATGGTTCATCTTCATCCCCTCTCACTGTTTCAATTTCTCAATGATTTCCACATTTACAAATACCGGTGGTTTTATCTGTCCCTGGGATCCTGTTTTTTCCTGTTTCCATCTGAAATAACGCTCAAAGGTCCCCTTCTGGAGAGTGACAATATCGGGTATTTTCAATACATTTTTCTCTCTCAACCAGTCATAGATTGGATTGATCTCCCGAACAGACGTATCCACAGCATCTACTAATTCGTTAAATTCAATATTTCCCTCAAATTCAAAAGCAAACACATATCTGAGGGGATCTTCCTGGATAGATGCCACATGATTGGCAATCTCCACCCCCAGCGTCGTTTCAATGGTTTGTTTGAGCATAGACATATGCATCTCATTCATTTTTTCTCCTGCAATATTGCTTTCCAGGTCTGCACGTCCCACCCATATGAGTCTATCAGGGCCGGTGAATCGAATGATATCTCCTATTACATAACTGTATAATCCTGAAGGGGTGGTCACCACTATGATGTAATCGGTGTTGAGCCTGATCTGATCATAGGTCAATCTCGTGAACTGATAGGTTCTGTAATCTTCTCTTTCCAGGAGAGCAGATCTCCATTCCTCCAGCGGTATGAACTCATAGAAAATATAATCCAGTACTGGAGTGAGCCCTTCATGATCATCTTTTTGATAGGCAAAAAATCCTTCAGATGCGCAGTAAAATTCCCTGCACCGCACCTGTTCTCCCAGTACCTCCCTGAATTTTTTTTCATAGAGAGACATCTTCACCCCTGCTCCTGCAATGAGCATCATGTCAGGCCATACCTCTCTGATATCTGTAGGTGTATTCAGCAGAGGACGATAATCACTGGTAATTTTTTTGAGATAACTGAGCAGAATGGGAGGGGTTGATACTGACATGGTCATGGACTCTTTGACTGCATGCCGGGCCATTTCAATCCAACGGGATTCCCATTCCTCCATGGCCAGTATATGCTGGGGTGGAGAAATGACCTCCTCCAACCCTTCAAGGTCCTGAATATCATGAGCTGCCACTCCTGAAATGTATCCCACCGGTTTTCCCTGGACATATCCGGTAATGACATCAGCCACCACCATCAACATCTTCCCCGACAGCAGGATTCTCGCTTCTGATTCATTCTCCGGTACACTGAGTATGAGTTTGCTCAATATCTGTCCCGCACTCTCTATGCTCTCCTGGGTGAAGGGATAGAGTTTTGGCTGGGATGATGATGTCCCGCTGGTTCGAACCCATCGGGGGAAATCACCGGTAACCAGCACATTCTGCTGCTGGTGTTTCATCATCTCTATATAGGGTTTCATATCCTCATATTTGCTGATGGGTATTCGGTTGCAATACTCCTCTACAGATGTAATTTCATTCAGTGAATGAGTCTTTGAAAAAAGAGTATATGCATTTCTTTTCAAAATACGCTTTAATGCTTTTTCCTGCATTTCTGCAGGATGCTCCAAGACACTATCGTCTCCTGCAAGATTCTTCAAGCTTCTTTTCAGTGTTTCATACATCTTTTCACCCTCCTCCACTACTGGGGAGGATGAAGATACCGTATCCTACCTAGGTTACACTACAGCAGTAAAGCCATGAATGGCTCGCTTTTGAATACTGCAGCACGTATCCCAAGTTAATTGGACACAGCAGTATTCCTCATCCTTTCCTCCAAGAAAGGAAACACAAATATCCTTATAAGCTTTTCCATATACCAAGGGCACGAGAAAAAGAGACATTTTTCATTGTACATATGTACATGAATACATTCACTTGAACATCTTCAAAAGAAAAACATTAGCAAGATACAAAAGATAAGAGAAAAATAAAAAAAGAAAAAAGGAAGAAAAGATAAACAGAAATTATCGGACTATGGGGAAGCTTTCTTCTTCTGTAGATCGTGCAAGATTTACCTTTTCCAGTGCCTGTTCAAAATGACGCATCTCAACTGATTCTGTCTCAATGTTCTCCCTGAGAGCATACATTCCTGCTTCTCTGCACAGTGCAGCAATATCTGCTCCAGAGAATTCCTGTGTCCTCTTGGCCAGGTTCTCTATATCCACATTGATAGTGGGCATGTCCCGGGTATGTACCTCGAAGATTGCACGCCTGGCGTCTTCATCAGGCAATGAAATCTCTATGAGAGAATCAAATCGTCCTGGTCTGAGTAAAGCTGCATCCAAGAGATCAGGTCTGTTGGTGGCCGCAATAACTGTGACCTGTTCCATTTTTTCTATTCCATCCAGTTCGGTGAGCAGCTGATTTAATACCCGTTCTGTCACCTTCGTTCCTACTTCGTGGCCTCTGGTTCCTGCAATGCTGTCGATCTCATCGAAGAACACGATACATGGCGCTACCTGGCGTGCCCGTTTGAATACTCGACGAATACCTTCTTCAGATTCACCGACCCATTTAGAAAGTAATTCAGGCCCTCTAACGGCTATGAAATTGGCTTCACTTTCGGTAGCTACAGCCCGTGCCAGAAGGGTCTTTCCACATCCAGGTGGTCCATGGAGGAGGATTCCTCTGGGAGGTTCAATTCCCAATCGCTTGAATACTTCTGGATTGCGCAACGGTAATTCCACTGCTTCTCTAAGCTCTTTTTTTGTGGATTCCAATCCACCGATATCTTCCCATTTGACATTGGGGACTTCAACGAAGGCTTCTCTCATGCCAGAGGGTTCTACTTCCCTGAAGGCTTCTATGAAATCCTCTGGAGTGACTACCAGCTGTTCCAGGATTTCCTGGGAAATGTCCACAGCCTCTCCATGAATTTTGGGTATTACTCTGCGCAGTGTTTTCATGGCAGCTTCTTTACAGAGAATCTCGATGTCTGCTCCCACATATCCATGGGTCATTCCAGCAATTTTATTGAGGTCTACCTCTTTATTCAGCGCCATTCCCCGGGTGTGGATGAGCAGAATTTCCTTTCGTCCCTCCACATCTGGTACACCAATTTCAATTTCCCTGTCGAACCGACCTGCTCGTCTCATAGCGGGATCTATGGAATTGGGAATGTTGGTTGCAGCAATAACCACCACTTTTCCCCGGGATTTCAATCCATCCATCAGGGTGAGCAATTGAGAAACCACTCTCCGTTCCACTTCACCGGTGACATTTTCTCGCTTGGGAGCGATTGCATCCACCTCATCGATAAAAATGATGGCGGGTGCATTCTTTTCTGCTTCTTCGAAGACATTTCTCAGATTTTCCTCTGACTGACCATAGTATTTACTCATGATTTCGGGGCCATTGATCACTGCAAAATGTGCATTGATTTCATTGGCCAGAGCCTTTGCCAGAAGGGTCTTCCCACACCCTGGAGGTCCATAGAGCAGTACTCCTTTAGGAGGAGTAACACCCAATCGTTTAAAGACTTCAGGATGTTTCATGGGAATTTCAATCATTTCCCTGATCTTCTGGATTTCTTCTTCCAGCCCACCAATGTCCTCATAGGTTACATCGGGTACTCGAGACAGCTCTGAAATTCGTACTGGTTTTTCAGATACTTCAATTTGTGTTCCATTGGTAATAATGACCACATTTCCTGGATCAGTTTTTGTGATGACAAAGGGTAAGACATTGTTGAATAATTCGAACAGTACCACATTGTTTTTCACCACTGGTTTACCCAGCAATCGATCTCTGAAATAGGAGGATATGTCGCCCTGAATCCTGATTTCATGTTCTGCGGGAGCCAGATGAATCATTCTGGCCTGATCAGCCTTGACTTTTTTCACCGTAATTTTGTCTCCCAGCGAGACCCCCGCATTTCTTCGTAAATTTGAATCCATGCGCACAATCTCCAGGCCTTCATCCTTATATTCTCCTCTCCATACCAGAGCAGGCACATTGCGGGTTCCAGAGAGCATGACCACATCTCCTGCTTCCAGTCCCATCTGGGTCATGGTGGAAGAATTCAACCGTACGATGTGTCTTCCCACATCCTTTTTTTCTGCATCTGCTACTGTTAATGTACTTTCATCAACCATAATAATCACCATTCAAAAAAATGAAAGAGGAAAAAGAAAAGAGAAAAAAGGTCAGTATTACTCAATCCTCACATTTTTGGATTCAGTGACTTCCTTTTTGGGAAGGGTTATTTCCAGTACACCATTCTTGTATGTGGCTTTGACCTCATCCTGTTTGACTCCCACAGGGAGAGGAATACTTCTCGAAAAGCCAGCATACCTACTCTGGTAATATCTCTGATCTTCTTTTTCTTCTTTGACCTCTTCCTTCTTCTGTACTTTGATATTGATTCTATCCTGTGTGACTGTGAGTTCTATATCTTCTTTATTCATTCCTGGAAGTTCAGCAGTAATAATGAGATCAGTATCTGTTTCCTGAACATCTGTGAATGCCCTTCTCATGGCAGGTATTCTGGATTCCGATCTACCCTCTGCAGGCAGCCTTCCTGGTCCTGATCCTGGTCCCAATTGCCGATAACGGGGACCTGTGAAAAAATCACTGAAGAGCTTGTCCATCTCCTCTTGCATTCTCATGATCTCGTCAAATATGTCCCATACCATTATATCACCTCTTCATTACCTTTACTTATTGTTAAGTTAACAATAGGTATATATAAAGGTTTCGGTTGTCAATGAAAGGAGCTTTCTCATACCAATATCTATGTCTAAAAGCATCAATGAGAAAACCATATATTACCTAAAAATAAAATGCTCTCCATTTCAATCGTTATCATAAATTCTCATAGTATCTAAGAAATATATCAATAATCTTATGAGGAATCTTTTTAAATTTTTATGAGAAATTTAATTCATGAATGAGATAGAGGATACTCACGAGGAAATTGACTGGTCTAAATGGTATAATTTTCAAGGTAGTATGGGTATTCCTATTATACATTTAGGGGGAGCTAGAGCAACCGAGGATCTGTTAGCCCTCTGTAACATTACTGAAGAGAGTGAAGTGCTCGACATAGGATGTGGCACTGGATACACAGCATGTAAGATCGCACAGAAATACAATTCTCATGTTGTCGGCATTGACATATCTGAAGACATGATTGTTAAAGCACAGGAAAGGGCACAGCAACACCACCTGAAATCAATTGAACTCCACATTGCTGATGTGTTCGACCTCCCATTTCAGAATGAGACCTTTGATGCTGTCATCATGGAATCAGTCTTAAATCTCTTACCTGATGAAAAGCGAGAAGCTCTAGTAGAAATTGTAAGAGTTCTCAAACCAGGAGGAGTATTGGGTGCAAACGAGGATTTTATATATCCTGAAACGCCTGATAAAGTTTTGAATCATCTCACCGCTGTATTACCTATTAAAACCTTTTTTACTCCTCAAGAATTGAGACAGCTATTTGAAGACTCGGGACTAGAAGTTGTCCATTGTAAAGAAAATCCATCGAGAGGCGTGATCACACCAAAAGAAATAGTGAATATCATAAGAACAATGGGGCTGGTTAGATTCTTGTCTTACTCGGTGAGATCAATGGTTGATCCAGATATCCGGAGAATTGCCAGGTACTATAGGGAAGGTTCAAATATCATGATTAAATATAAGGAAACCCGAGATTTCTTTGGTTATGCATTGATTATCGGAAGGAAAATGCATGATACTAAAATTTACTGATTTTTTT
>AZIF01000180.1_pt1 | contig 33603 bp, 37 predicted proteins | sample 359031 | NCBI WGS metagenome assembly AZIF01 (sample SAMN02429710, study PRJNA222658) | marine sediment metagenome | biome: Sediment sample; isolation source: sample MGS-PRI from oil contaminated site at the harbour of Priolo Gargallo... | place: Italy: Priolo | collected 2011-03-08 | depth 6 m m
GGTCCCCTCACCCTGGCCGTACCCAAGACAGCTTTAGTACCCTCTCTGCTCAATCCAGAGGGAATATCTTTCAGGATTACCTCCTGTGAAGAAGCGCGCCTGCTGGTAGATGCAGTAACCACTCCTATCACAGGTACCAGTGCCAATCTTCATGGAACTGGATTGATATATGATTCACAGAGTATCATTTCTACCTTTGATAGGTCGGTAGATATCTTTCTGGATGCGGGGACACTGGAACCATCTCCACCCTCCACAGTGCTGGATATGAAATCTTCTCCCCCCACAGTTATTCGGGAAGGAGCCATCCCCTCCCAGACAATTTTTGAAGCCCTGGCCTCGGATTCTTTTCATGCGAACATGGAGGAAAAAGCATGAACCTCATTCGAAAAGGAGCAGAAGCAGATTTATTCTGTGCTCTATTTGAGGAAGTGTACTTCCCCTGGAATGGAGAGAAGGTCCTCATAAAGAGGAGGGTATCCAAGGGGTACCGGCTTTCCGAATTGGATGAAGAACTCCGGGTGAGGAGGACATTGCATGAGGCACGCTTACTCCATGATGCAAAAGCCTTTGTCAACACCCCTTCTATCTATGAAGTGGACCAAAAGAACTGTACCATCATCATGGAATATATTGAGGGAGTACGAGCTAAAGAAGGACTGACTGAAGAGATTGCAGTACAGGTGGGTGAAACCATTGCCCGGCTGCATGAAGGTGGTATCATCCATGGGGATATCACAACATCCAATATTATCATCAAAGCAGGAGAGGTATATCTCATCGATTTTGGACTGGGAGAGTTTTCTGAGGAGATTGAGCCACAGGCAGTGGATTTACATCTATTGAAGCAGACACTTAAGAGCACCCATCATCAGAACTGGAGGGCCCTGTGGAAGCACATTTTAACAGGATATAAAACCCGAGAAGGGGCAGAAGACGTTATTTCCAGAATAAAAGACATAGAAAAAAGAGGACGTTATGTCAAACGGTAACTGGTAGCCATTACTCTGTTTCAAGAGTTGTATGCAATTTTTTCTCGTTTACCATATTTTCAACGATTTCAGTTACTCTATTGACATGTTCTTTCAGTCGCAGGGTGTCCCGGGCCATCAATTCGGTGCGTTCTTTTAATGTGGAAATCTCTTTTTCATGTTCAGCCAGGGTTCTTTCCAGTTTGGAAAGTTCTTTGGTCTTCTCTTTGAGAAGGTGTTGGTAATATCGTTCGATCTTTTTCTGTTGTTCCCGCATTTCTTCTATATCAAGGAACAATCGAGACATCCTGTAACTGTAATCCATATATTCTGTGGAGCAGCCCTGCATATAAGCCTTATGTTCGCTCTAATATGTCCCTCGGGTATAGCAGGAATCCTATAGGATGGAGGGGAGAGATATGTGGTGAATACCAAAAGGTTTATATTTATTATTATAAGGTATTATATGGAAAATAAAGTTCTGCCCATTGGGGTGTTGCCATGACGTTGATTGCTATCAATTTCAAGGCATATCCTCAGGCTATGGGTGAAAAAGGTCTAACATTAGCGCAGTTATGTCACACTCTTTCTGAAGAATCGGGAATTCCCTTTATTGTCTGTCCTCAACAAACAGATCTGGCTTACATTGCACATGCAGTCAGCATCCCTGTATTTGCTCAACATGCAGATGCCAGTGAACCAGGTTCCCAGACTGGGCATGTGGTGCCCGAAGCAGTATCTGCAGCGGGAGCGGGAGGAACATTGATCAACCATTCGGAATGCAGGGTGCGGGTTTTCGATATTGACTGGTTGGTGAAGAAGTGTCAGAACCTTGACCTCCAGACAATTGTGTGTACCAATAATATTGAAGTTTCTAAAGCAGCTGCAGCTCTTCATCCCACCTTTGTGGCAGTGGAACCACCGGAGTTGATTGGTGGGGATGTTTCTGTCACCTCTGCTAACCCAGAAGTTGTGTCAGGAACGGTAACAGAAATTAAGAATATTGCCCCCCAGGTGAGAGTGCTCTGTGGAGCAGGAGTGAAAACAGCAGAAGATGTCCGGATGGCAGGTGAACTGGGTACAGAAGGAGTGCTCCTGGCTTCAGGTGTAGTGAAGGCAAAAGATCAAAAACAGGCACTGTATGATCTCATAAAGGAGGTGTGAATCATGAAAATTGGTATAAATGGATTTGGAAGAATTGGAAGAAATTTCTATCGGGCAGCTATAGAACATACAGGTGTAGATATTGTGGCTGTCAATGATATCACCGATGCAAAAACTCTGGCCCATCTTTTGAAATACGATTCAGTCCATGGCAAACTGGAAAATGTGGAATCTGGTGATAATTGGATTTCTGTCAAGGGAAAAAAATTCGATGTGCTCTCAGAGAGAGATCCAGCACAGCTTCCCTGGTCTGAGTATGGAGTGGACTGTGTGGTGGAATCTACAGGACTCTTCCGTGATAGAGAGAATGCATCGAAGCATCTCACTGCAGGAGCGGGTAAGGTACTCATTTCTGCCCCTGCCAAGAATCCCGATGTCACTCTCGTACTGGGAGTAAATCATGACATGTATGATCCCTCAACTCACCGTATTATATCTAATGCATCCTGTACCACCAATTGCCTGGCGCCGGTAGCCAAGGTCATAAACGATGCATTTAGTATTGAGAAAGGACACATGACCACGGTCCATGCCTATACAAATGATCAGCGATTGCTGGATCTGCAGCACAAAGATCTGCGAAGGGCCCGATCTGCTGCTACCAATATCATTCCCACCACCACAGGTGCAGCCAAAGCAATCGGGGCAGTACTTCCTGAACTGGATGGAAAACTCAATGGCATGGCCATGCGGGTCCCTGTGGCTGATGGTTCCATTGTGGACCTGGTAATGGTTGTGGAAAAAGAAGCATCCACCGAACAGGTCAATGAGGCCTTCAGGAAAGCAGCCAGTGGGACGCTTAAGGGGATTCTCCAGTATACAGAAGAACCTCTCGTTTCCACAGATATCATACACAACCCACATTCTGCCATTGTGGATGGACAGCTCACATCCTCTCATGGGACCCTGGTGAAGGTTTTGGCCTGGTATGACAATGAATGGGGATATTCGCAGCGACTGGTAGATGTCGTGGAGATGATTTCCAGCAAAGGATAATATTATATTTCTCTAATTTTTCCTTCTCTTTTTTGCGTGTCAAATATAGCTACTGTTGACCGGTGAGAGAGATATCCACAACATTCTCCTGGATTGATAATGATGGGGGGACCCAGCTGGATATCAGCTGAGTGAGTATGACCGGTAACCACCAGGTCATACTGTGAGCTGGTTATCAGAAGATTGAGTAGTGATGGAATGTGGCCGTGAGTTATGGCAATGGATATACCTCCCAGAGAGATTTCGCAGAAATAATCGGTGACCACAGCATCAATCTCTGCAAATTTAGCATTCAATCCTTTTTTTTCACCATCATTATTGCCAAACGTTCCGTATACAGTAAAATTTTTGAGGAGAGGCACCACAAAGGGTGAAATAAAATCCCCTGCATGGAGGAGCGTAGTAATATCATGTTCGTGAAAAAGGGTGCATGCTTTCTCCACAGTTTTCAATCGATCATGGGTGTCTGCACAAATTCCCAGTAACATATTGATAATGGATACTTATTCTTAAAATATTTTTGCTCCAATGAATACTTCTTCTTTCGTATAGATACATAATATGAACAAAAAAGGTTTAATACTTACTGGTATACATAATCTCATCTTTTCAACAGGTGCATCCCATGGAAACATATATAGTTGATTTGGCAGATTATCTCCAACAGTATATCAGGGATAATTCAATTTCTTTTATACGTGTGGATCCCCATTCTTTTATTTCCATGATCTACAGAATGTTTACTCCATTCTGTTCAAGATTGAATGAAAAGGATCTCATAAGGATGATGAAACAAAAAGCACTTTATTGTCTGTGGAATACTGTTATTGACGATACGATTGAATATACATCAGAAGGAAAGAATGCTATCAAAGAAACTCTGCATGTTATATCCTGTGCACAAACTAAAGAATCTTCTATAAAACTAGAAACAGAAGCAGGATTAATTATGCATGATTTCGTTGAAAAATTTTTAGAATTTCCGCTTCAACCACATACCACACTTGCTAAAGAAATGCTTTTCCTTGATCTTGTAAGGATTATCAATGGATTTGATTATGAGAGAATAATTCATGAACATACTACGATAGGTACACTTTCTGAATATCTGGAATTCAGTACGGCAACCATTGATCTGAGGGTGTTTTTAGATATTGATTTAGCAATCTATGAAGATTCCTTAACACTATCGACAATTGGGGATCTTAGAGAGGCATATCATTGGTTCAATACTGCTATTAAACTCAGTTCAGATATCGCTACCTTCCAGAGGGAATTTTTTGTGGAAGCTTCACAAAATGCGATTATTCTTAAAGGTCAACAGGATGGATCCATACCACGAGATATTCTGACAGCGGGAAATGAATATAAGACTCAGTTTGAAGCAAACCTCCCTCCACTGATGAATCAAATTAAAAAGATGGGAAGAACGTATTTAATCAAAGCCCTAGATTATTTAGCTAAAATCGAGGAAGTAGATACATCAGAGATTGCTCGTGTATTTGAAAATTCATTTGAGGACTATCCTGGTATGAAAACCTTTAATTATCCTGATATACGAAATGAAAAGAAATAAGGCATGAATAGAGTTGTGGAGAATACTGATGCTTTATATGCACAAAATATCCTGAAGCTCATCTCATTGTATTCCCGATTTCGCTTAATTTTCCCTTGGAAAAAATACAATTTTTTTTCCTTTTTTTCAGTTATTCTGAAATATTTCTATTGAAAGACAGCATTGAATGGTGATTCTTTTGAATTATTTCCAAAATATGATATAACTGCATGATGGTACCATAAACCTTTTAAAGGGGTTTCGTGTCACTCAGAATTGGAGGAAAAGGATGAGAGATATAGTACTGTGTAGTCAGTGGGTAAAGGATAGAAGACACTCCAGGAACGTATTTTTTGATATGCTATTGAATCGAAGAAAAGTGAAGGCTGTTGTTTGTCATATCTCTTATTCAGTTTTTTTTTGGGAGGTGTGAAAGATGAGTATAACTGAATTTGTGGGGATAATCAACCAAAATCCTTTGAAAAAAGGGCAGAATCCCCATGCAAAATTTTTAGAGACCACGATAGAAGGTGGCATGGATAGTATATGTATAGTGCAATCTCTTTTTGAGAGAACTGTTGTAGATTTCAATGAAATCGGGTTACAAAGAGGAGGGGGTATCAGTGCAAACGGTAACTTTTGAATCTATTACCCCCAGAATATGTCCCGAAGAGGGAACCAAGGGTGTGGCATATGATACAGCATGGACATCACGGGTCAGAGGACAAAATGGAAAATCTCTTTTTCCAGAATGTCTCTCCTGGATAATTAGAAATCAGAAACAGGATGGAAGTTGGGGAGGAAGAGTAGAGAATTTTCAGGATAGGATTATCTCCACCCTCAGTGCAATCATTGCATTGAAAGAACTTGGCGGAAAAAAATATGCACACCAAATTAGCCAGGGAGAAACTTATATCTGGGACCATGTAAAGAAGATGGAAGATCATTTCCACAGATTGATTGGTGTGGAACTGTTATATCCTTCTCTGATGGAACAGGCAGAAGCTTTGGGTCTGGGATTACCATATCATATAAATCCTTTCAAGAAACAATATGAAGCAAAATTAAGCAAGGTCGATGAATCACTCTGGTATTCCCCTCTGGTAACATTATCATATTCCCTTGAATTCCTCAATGATAGGGTGGATATTGCTCATTTACCAAAGGCACAACTGCCTAATGGATCTGTAGCCACTTCACCTGCTGCAACAGCATTTTACCTGAGACATATAAAAAGCGATAAAGCATATAGGTATCTGAAGAAAATCCTTTCCTTGACCAATGATGGCTCTGTAATGACAGTGTATCCTATTGAGGTATTTGAATATGGATGGACATTGTATAATCTCATGCTTGCAGGGTTATATTTTGAAAGGTATGCTGAAATTTGTGATTTTCTTTATTCTGGATTAAAGCAAACTGGAGTAGGATGGTCAACAGACTTGCCGGTGACAGATGCGGATGATACTGCTCTGGCGTGCAGGGCATTATGTGCAATGAATTATCCTGTGGATTTCAAAATTTTTGATCCCTATGCTATGAGAGATTACTATATTGCCTTTAATTTTGAACTCGATCCTTCGGTGAGTACCAATATTCATGTACTGGACATTGCCAGACTTTCACCAACATTTCCAGATAGGGAGAATGTCATAGAGAAATTAATTAAGTTTTTAGAGAGAGAAATGCAACCAAATGGATATTGGATGGATAAATGGCATGCCTCGCCGTATTATACCACCGGTCACGCAATCATTGCGCTCTCTGATATATGTCCTTCTCTGGCCAGAAAAGGAATTTCATGGATATTGGATTCTATGAATTCTAATGGAACATGGGGATACAATGGTGGAACACTGGAAGAGACTGCATATGCAATTCAAGCGCTCATGCATTATCATCGACGAGTCGAACATATAAATCTTGAATGTATTCAACAGGCAGTGCACATGCTCAGTTCCAGAAAGTGTTTATCATTATTGGGAAATTCTGAGGAATTATGGATTGGAAAAGTCCTCTATACACCCATTAGAGTAGTTCTCTCTTTGGCTGTCAGCGCTCAATTCATGAGTAAAGCCCAATACATACAATCATTTTCTGCTGTAGAATAAGTCATATTTCAAATAAAAAAACCCAGAAGGAGAGATTAGATATCACTATAAAATAGAATAAAATGATAAGAAATAAAAAAAAAGGATGAAAATTATGATTTTGCAGCCTTTCCAAGTACCATACCATACAGGATCATGATCCATGCAACAGCATGTATGATCAAGAATAGTGCATCAATGATAACCCAACGACCTATCAATAATCCCAGATACAGAGTGTACATTGTCACCATGGCCCATCCCACCGATACAAGACTCAAAACCTTCTTCCTAGGATCATTTTTGGGAAGTCGTCGTGTTACACGATAAAAGAGGAATGTTATGATAAGAAAAATTATCCACATAACACTTTGGATATATGTTCCTGCTGTTTGTGTGAATCCCTCGAGAGGAAAGCTGTAGGTAATGTAACCCGAAAATGACCCCAAGACAGCAAAAATTAAAATCGCTGCTTTTTCTCTAAAAAATGAACCAGGATTAAAAAAGAGCAATGAGGTACCATAGTAAAATAATGTCATGGCTATAGCATAAATGAGAAGTCCACCGAAGTATCCTGATTTACCAAGAGTAACTTCCCCAAATAATTCAGCGATAAGATGACTTGTCTGTGCAAGAGCATATAATATAAATCCAATACCCCAGGCAAGTGAAGCAGGGAGTCTTTTAATGGAATATTCCCTGAAGAAATACATTGAAAGGATGATTGCTGCTGCGATAGCTATGATATAGGATACGGTATAGAGCATACTGACATTCATTACATCACCTCCTGAAATTCTTTTTGGAATTTCCCGTTTTTACCATGTCCTTTCAGGCTATCATGAACTAGTATTTAAATTTATCTATTCGCCGTGATCTAAAAGGATTTTTTTCCATCATATGCTGGTTTCCCATTTATTTAAGGCTGAATTTTAGATTGTTAATATGAAAAGTATTGATACAGATCATTTCAAATAATAAGAATAACTGGAATGCACAATTATTGCTTTGAGAAAACGAGAAATTTTCCAAAAAATAAAAAATATAAAAAAATCATGAGCCATACCAGAGAAATCCATATCCTTCTCCATTATTTATAGTAACAAGAGATTCTCTTCCTTGGATTCTTTTCTGTTCTTTTCCCAGTGTCACTGTAACTGTAGAGATGGGACGGATGAATATATCAAATGATTCTGATTCTGTGATAAGGTGAGCATGGCATCTCTCTAACTTACCAGATGAAAATGTGGAGGTTAGCTCAACATGTTGAATCTTTTGGATTCCATGGCGGTCCATCCACCCATCGCTGACTGATTGATCATTGTGTTTTGAACAAATAAAACTTACAGTGTCATCGGATGTCAATCGTCCCATGAGCCAGTACCATTCACCCCAACTCGAAATATTCCTCAATTCCCAGGAATGATCTCGCATCCCTTTCCCATTGAATTGGATTACTTCATCATTGAGATAGATTTCTCCCTGTAATATTCCCACCTGTTCATATCGGGTTCCTCTCCTAGTGGTAAATCCATAAGGTTCACTTTCAGTCTCAAAAAAAAGATCTGCTGACACCTCCTGCGTTATACCGGTGGATATACCTTCTTTATAGCATGCAAAAGTATCGGCAATGTGTATGTTCCATTGTTTCATCAGCACTAATGGCTCCATTTTGAGAGCTCCTGTGGAGAATATATCATGTGCTCTCAGCGAATATTGGCGTTGAAGGATCAATTGAGGATGGCTATGGATAATAATTATGTCTTCTTTTGATTTGAGTACAGGTTTTATAGCAGTATACAGGGATATTCCCATTGAATGTTCGAGGTCATATCCGTTAAAATGATAATTCTCCCACCACAAGGGGCTGTGATGATCAGGGTGGTGTTGGAATTCATCCATGAGAGATATCATTGAGCTCAATCCTTTACTATTACTGTACCTTTGCCACCGTCTATTGTGATGAGTTGACCCGTTTTTATTATTGCTGTTGCATTTTTTATTCCAACGACTGCGGGAACTCCATATTCTCGTGCAATGATGATACCGTGAGATAATGTACCACCCAGCTCCACAACGATTCCAGATGCAGCTATAAATAAAGGGCTCCATCCAGGATCAGTAACCGGGATCACCAGTATTTCTCCTTCTTTTATTTCGCAATGCTGATTGGGATCGTGTATTACCCGGGCTTCCCCTGTCACAATACCGGGACTACACCCTATTCCCCTGAAATGAGTTCCATCTTTCACTGATTTTTTGAGTTCTTCGAGGGGAGGTGGGATGCCAATAATTTCATCAGGAACATTCAAATTTTCACATTCTGTTTTTTCTACCTGTCGTTGTGCAATGAGTATGGGTATCTGGTGTTGGGGGAGTGTTCCTGTAATGATATCAGAAACTTCTGTCATTTTTAGAAAAAATATCTCATCAGGATTTGACAGAATTTTTCTCTGTACAAATTTTCTGGCGATGGCACAATAAATCATCCTCATTGCAGTATTCCCCTTTACCCATGTTGTTTTCAGTTGTTCCCGCAGCAGGAGGTATTGCTGTATTTTATCCAGAAGTTTGGAAAAGAGAATTTTCTCTGCAGGATTTTTAGTAAGTTCTTTGAGAACACGCTTTTGTGTTTCAAGACGGTGGGTTTTCTGAATTTCTATTTGGTGAAGCGGGTGTGCAGTAGGATTATTCAGTGCATTTGCTATCATGGAAAGTGTGGTTTCAGGAATTTCTTTCCACCGAGGCACTGAAAGTTCCAGTTCTTGAGAGCATCTGTCCCCATACTCTTCCATAAATTTTTCAAAATTTTCAAGGAAATTTTTGCTATCAGGGAGCTGCTTCAGAGATTGAAGAATATTTTCATTTCTAGAACAAAGAATCTTGGTCACAGAAGTTGATTGACAAGCAATTTGAGCCAATTTCCATATTTCTATTCCGATTTGACTGGTACACATTCCCTCGAGTCCAGAAATTAAGGAGATGATAGTTTCTTCTGGTTCTTCAATATTATGGAGAATTTTTTCTATGAGATTGTAGAATGCCATAATGGCCATAAAAGTGCATACATGAACAGGAACAACTTTGGAATTTCTGTCATATATTTCCCAGACGAATGTATCTAATTCCTCCATACTGAGATCATCAAGATCAATTTCGTTGATATGAGAAATTAATTCCATTGAATGTGGGATTACCTCTGCACCTTTCTTCGGTAAATCAAGCATGAATTTCATGACACGAAGAGCTCCAGGAAGCATTCGTATCATCTCCAGCAGACCGGGAGTCAAACTGGATTTTTCATCAGTTGACAATCCAATCGATTGAGCGATGATTTCAGGTGATAATCCTGGTATTTTCCCCACCGTTTTATATGTGGTGGACATGTCTGCATAGATATAACCATAGATATATTTCGTAAATTTGAGATCCTGGATATCCTCTGTGATGTTGAAGCATTCTAAAAGAGGAGTTAAGCTCTGAACATAGAAGTCGGGTCGATTTTCAGGAATACGGGAAAGATACGTTACATATCCAGGTTGCATTTCTCCGATATTAGCCCTTGACCAGATTGTTGGAGATGAAGGCGCTGTTATAGGCCGTGCTTGCAGGATAATAATGTTCCCATCAACTATTACCCATTCAATATCCTGAGGACATTCGAAAAAGTGTTTAATTTGAATAGAAAGATCACACAGAGATTTTAGTATTTCCATATCCAATATGGCTTCATTTCGAACCTGTTCGGAGAGAGGATTTTCGATAATTCCACCTGTTTTATTGGTGTAACATCCAGTTGTTTTTGATGCAATGTGTTTTTCGAGGAGAGTATTTCCATCATGACTGAGTATGTATCTATCGGGGGTAACACTCCCAGTTACCAATGAATTACCGAGGCCATATACTGCTTCGACAACAATATTTTCCTCTGTAAAGACAATACCCGATATCTGGGCAGGAATCATTTCCTGTATTAACACTGCCATGGGCAATTGAGTATTTTTATCTCCCATAGTTTGTCTGTACTTGATTACATTTTTTTTCCATAGAGATGCCCAACATTTCTTGATAGCATTCATGAGAGAATCCGCATCCATAACATTCAGTGTTGTATCATACTGGCCAGCAAAAGAAGTTTTTTTATCATCTTCTGAAGGGCTGGATGATCGAACAGCACAGGGACCACTATTCAAATACTGTTTGTATGCATCTGTGATGATTTCTACCAGAGAGGGTGGCATTAATGCTTCCATAATTCTCTTTTGTATCTCCTCTCCATTCTCATTCTCCGATTCACAGATATTGTTGAAATCCAGGAAGTATTCAAAGGCTTTTGTGGTGATACAGAATCCATCGGGAACGGGAAATCCAGCTTGGAAGAGTCTCATCAGATTCAGTGCCTTTGCTCCCACCAGATCGATGGTGCTTTTTTCCTTAATAGAAATGACAAACTCCAGTTGATGTGACGAACCCAACCACAATTCAACAGGAGATTCTTGAAAAGAGTTTTCTATCTCAAAATTTGTCTCTACCCTCATTTTCTTCACCTCCACTTTTAACGAGGTTTTCAACCCTCAAAAACCTGCACAACGAGTAAGCAAACTGCTTATCTACCCATGTTCCAAGACATCTCCAGTCTCCCCCTATTGCCACTTGTGTATCCGTCATGTCATTGGATAATCAACGAATGACTTGTATAATTTATAATTTTATTGTATTTAAATCTTTCGGTTTTGTATTTTTCGCTATATAGAGGAATATATGAGTTGGGAATTTCGGAGAAAGAAGAGAAAGAAAATAAATTGAGAATTTCACAATTTTGACAATATGATATAAAAAGTACTTGTGGCATAGTGGTGTGGGTGCTGAAAGAGTCTCTCCAGATGTAAGAGGTAATTGAGATAGTAATGGGAATATATGCCACATACTGTGTCTGCTCTTTCTCTTTTTTCTTCGTGTTTAGGCTTTAAGAATACTATGATTTTAAAGAATGACGAATAATTAAAAGGGTATTCATTTTTAGATCTTGTCGTTTGTAAAGATATGGTTCGAAAGACTTATATATGGTTTTTTTATCCATTAAACAAAAACGATTCATAGGAAGGGAAAAAACATGTTTAACCCGATCTATGCGATAGTATACGCAATTGACCTGGTGTACAACATAATTTTATCGGTAATAAAAGTGTCTTTTCAGTGTCTCACAGGGAACATTGAACCAGTGGTGATGGAAGTCCCCACTGTACTGACCAGAGAAATTTCACAGGTGATCCTAGGAAACTCCATAACATTGACTCCCGGAACATTGACCTTAGATATTGACCATGAACGGCAAGTACTCATTGTGGCAGTGATTTCTCCCCGGGCTCCTCAGGAAGTCATACCCTTTGAACCCTTTATCAAGGGAATGCTGGAGGGATAAGAGATGTACGAATTTGCTTTATATTTCCTCCTCTTTTCTCTGGGGGTTTCAATCGTCACCGGCATTCGAGTGGCAGCTCGACAGGGATTGTACAATTCCCTGGTGGGAGTGAGCATTGTGATCATTGCACTGGCGACAGCACTGACCGTCATCGGTGAGATATACAGCCTTCAGTTTTCACGGGATATTGCCCTGTACTTACTGGGACTGGCTACCATGGGAACGCTCCTTATCTCCAAGATCATAAAAGGGGAGGGGATCTAAATGGAATGGGAATTGATCAAGGCTATTTTCTTTATCATTGCTGGAATTTTCATTTTGGTAGCTTCGCTGGGATTATGGAGGTATGGACCTCGAAAGAATGTTATCTATGCCCGAATTCATATCTCAGGGATCATTGACCATGCATGTATTTTGACCATGCTGGTGCTGTGGCAACCCTTTACAGCCCTGGTAGCAGTGGTGTACTTCGTACTGACTCCTGTTGCATTCCATTCTATTGCCAATGCGCTTCATGAAAAGGAGGTGAACTAATGATTCCAGGATTTATGATAATGGGATATATATTCATGTTCACTGCACTCTTTGGTTCTATTCTGGCACTCATTCAGAGAGATCTGATGAAATCGGTGATTCTCATTGGATTAGAGGGATTGGCCGTAGCCTTCCTCTATCAGACCCTCAGAGCCCCCGATGTGGGTATCACCCAGGCAATTCTGGGTGCAGCCCTGCTTCCCGGTATCTTTGCCATAACAGTATACAAGACACGGAGGGAGGAAGAATGAGCCTGGAAACGCTCTTTCAACCCATGTGTTTTCTCACAGCAGCCGCCCTGGTAGTTGTGGGACTGTATGCTGTGATCTTCATGGATAATCTGCTGAAAAAGATCATTGGCGTGACACTCATCTCAGATGGTGTCAATCTGGTGCTCATCACTGGAGGATTCAATAAAATTGTGGCCATCATCTCTCCTGAGATGTATGAACAGGGTGTCAAGAGCACTGCCTTCGAAACGCTCACAGAATTTCCAGAATTTGCAGCTCAAGCAGCATTTCCCCTACCTTCTGCACTGGTGCTGACCAGCATCGTGATTTCTGTATCTATCTTTGCAATCATGCTGGCTTTAGCTATCCGATTGTACCAGCATTACAATTCCATGAGCTGTTCTGTGATCTTCAAGGAGGTGGATGAATGAACTATGAAAACTTCTTTGTTCCAGCTCTCCTGGTAGCATTTCCCCTGATTTCTGCTATCTGTCTCAATTTCATTCATGGAAAAGACAGAGCAGTAAAGGGATTTGCCTTTCTGTCTATTATCGTGGTACTTCTTTTGCCCTGGATCACACAATACGGTGTATACTGGTTTGGAGGACATCCTACTGTGGAAAATGTAGAAGGAACCAACATCATGCTGTCCAAGCTGAACCTGGCCATTGTCTACAATTTCGGTATCATTCAGAAGATTTTCATTGCTCTCCTGGCCTTGCTGGCCTCTGCTGCTATCCTGGTTCATTTCACAGAACGAGTATCCGGTGTCTATACCGCCATGATCATGCTGGGCATAGCATCCGCATCAGCCGTAATCATGGCAGACGATGTATTCAACATCTTCGTATTCCTGGAGATCTTGACTATTTCTCAGGCAGCTCTGGTTATTGCTGTGGGATCGGTCAGAGCCTACAAGACGGCTATCAAATATCTGATTCTGGGAGGTGTGGCAGGCTCCAGCATATTGCTGGGTATTGCAATTCTCCTGGGACGATATGGTATGCTCAATGTCTCTGATCTCCACAAAGTTATCACGGTGGAATCTCAGGTGGGAATCTCTCATGCGCTGATAGTAGCCTGTGCTCTCATCTTCATTGGCTGGCTCTTTGAATCCGGTATGGTACCGTTCCACATCATCAAGTCCGATGTGTACAGCAAGGCTCGACCCTCGGTGGGTGCCTTCATGCAGACACAGACCAAGTTTGTGCTGGTAGCCCTCTGGGTGATCATTCTCAGATTGTTTTATGGCATATCTACTTTCAATGCCCTCATTCTGGGAGTGTCCATTCTGTCCATGGTCTTCGGTGTCATCATGGCATTGAGACAGACAGAGTTTACCCGGTTGCTGGCATATGTGGCTGTAGCACAGGCAGGACTGGTGGGCGTGGGACTGGGTATTGCTACAGAAGCCTCGGTTTCTGCATCAGTATTCCATGCGATCAATGATGCCCTGGCCATGGCAATCCTGTTCTTATCTGCATCAATAATTCTGCAGATAACGAAAACCATGGATCTGCACAAGATGGGTGGATTACTGTGGAAATCAGGATTGGTACCCCTGTGGAGCATGCTGGGTATCTTTGCAGTGAGTGGTATGCCACCATTCAATACTTACCAGAGTGAATTCAGGATTATATCTGCTGCCTCACAGGCAGGGTACCCTGAATTAACAGTGATCATCATACTGACCAGTATTGCTACCTTTGTTGCACTGATCAAGGGATTCTATTCTATCTATCTCAAGGAAGGACAGGATTATCTTTCTGCAAAGGAGATGGATAGGACACCCTATTCAGACAGAACAGAATACGTGATGCTCCTGCTCCTTGCTATCTGCCTGGCCATAGGACTGTTCCCCCAGAACATTCTGCAATACATTCAACAATTTGTGTCCAGCATAGGGGTGATCTGATGTACGAAAAATTCTTTGAAAAGATCAAACAGGGAGAAGATATTGCCGGTGCATTCACTGGAGATTATCAGATGATTCTCCTGGTATCCCTGGGAGTATTGGTGCTCTTCAGATTCTTTGCATCCACCCGATTTGCCATGGCAGCAGCATTCATTGCGCTGCTGGTAGTTTTACGGGCACTCCCCCTGGTCTTCAAGGTTTCAAAGGAACATTCAGATACCTTCGATTCCATGCTGTTCTACTTTGCACTGACTATTGGACTGGTAATCATATTGCTGGGAGGGATCTAGATGAAATTTGACCAAGCCAATCAATACAGAAATCTGGCTGCGCTGGCCTTTTTCCTCATCTTTGCAGGAACAGTGTTAGTGACCTTCTATAACCTGGAAGTCATACCCGGTATTTCATATATATACAGCTTGATTTCGCCCAACATTGCCCCCAATGCAGTAGGAACGATAGTCTTCGATTTCAGAGGATACGATACACTCGGTGAAACATTGATTCTCATCACATCTGTGATTACTGTAGGTGTGGTATTTGGTCGCGGTGCTTTTATTGAAGAGGAAAAAGCAGCTCTCAAGCACGTAGTTCCCACATCGATACAGTCTGTCTTTGGTGCTCCCACCGTACTGATTCTCATGTGCTTTGGTCTGCTCCTCATATTTGGAGGACATATTACTCCAGGAGGAGGATTCCAGGGAGGATCGGTTCTGGCGACAGCATTCTTCATATCTATTGTTATCTACGGAATAAAGACCAATCCGTTCCATTATGGACATGATTTCCTCATTGGAATGGAAACACTTGGTGCGCTTATGTTTCTGCTTATCGGTGTAATTGGTGTTGCAACATCAGGATACTATCTCTATAACGTAGGCTCCAATATCTGGGGCCATGGATTACTGGAAGCCCTCAAGTATGTCGATCCCACCAATGCGGGAATTCTACCATACTTGAATGTAGCCGTGGGACTGGAAGTCTTCGGCAGTTTGAGCATAGCAGCAGTCTTCCTGGCGGAGGCGAGGAAACATGATTGATTTCATTGGAGCGCTGGCAGCCTCACTGGTGCTGGGATTCATACTGGGATCACGCATCAGGAAATTGTCAGCAGTGACCTACATTGTACTGTTTCTGCTGGTACTGGTGGTATCCTTCTTCGTGGGAGACTATCCATTCTATACCTTTGAAATCGGAACCACACTCATCCCCATGAATCTGGTGTTTATCACCTCCTTCATCGGGATTGTCCTTGGATCAGCTGTCCTGGGAGGTGTGGGCCAATGAGAGGACTGCTCTCCATTGCTATCAGGGGATCCTGGAAGAACCTGAAACGTCTGTTCTTCCATTCAGAACGGATCACCTCCATGGAAATGCGATATAAAATCCTTTCAGGTCAGGTAACACTCCCTGAGACGGTGAACGATGCACTGTGTATTGGCTGTGGAGCCTGTGCTCGAGTCTGTCCCACAGATGCCATCACCATGGTGGATTTAGAGGAACCTATCCAGTTGACTGAGAAATTTACCAAGAAAAAGAAACCCATCCTCGATCTGGAAAAATGCTGTTTCTGTTTCCGGTGTCACGACACCTGTCCCCTATTCAAACGATATAACAGACCTTCAGCAATTCATCCACGAGGTGTGGGAGAATACGAAGAAGATATTGCTAAAATACTTGGAGGTGGCTGATATGTTCAAAGAAATCTCACGATCCAATGCAGTTCATGTGATGCTGGTCTATACAGGTGGATGTAATGGATGCGATATTGAAGTGGTAAACTGTGTCCTCTCACCATATTATGATATCGAGCAGTACAAGGTCATGCTGACCTGGAATCCCCGGGAAGCAGACCTTCTGCTGGTGACCGGGCCTGTACTCAAGCGTATCCAACCTGCACTGAAGAAAATCTATGAAGCAATCCCCGATCCAAAACTGGTGGCAGCCGTTGGCTCCTGTGCAATCAATGGAAATGTGTACCATAACCTGGGTGGAGATCTGGGATCATCGGATGAAATCGCAGGACCCCTGGATAAGGTACTTCCTGTGGCTGCTAAAATACCTGGATGCCCACCGAGACCCGAAGATATTATTTCCACAGCAGCCGTAGCCATTCCCATACTTGCAGAGATGGAGGTGTGAGGATGGAAAAAGATAGAGGAGCTGCAGATGTTGAAATACCAGTGGGACTGGTGCATCCTGCCTTACTGGAGCCCTACAGGCCACGATTCTTCCTGGAAGATGAAGTGGTGAAAGACTGTGAGATCACCTTAGACTCCCCCCATCGGGGTATCGAGAGAATCATGGAAGGCATACCGGTGGACAAGTGTAACATCATCACTGAGAGAATTTGCGGCATCTGTTCCTGTGTGCACCTCTGGAATTCTGTGCGAGTCGTGGAAGAAGGATTGAAGATCGAGGTCCCCGAACGAGCTCAATACATGCGGGTGATCATCAATGAACTGGAGCGGTTAACCTCTCACCTGATATTTTTCGGGCATGCACTGGAGATCATTGGTCATGAAACACTGGCCATGAGGGCATTCATAGCCCGAGAGCCCTTCATGATCATGCTTGGCGAACTATCAGGGAACAGGGTTCACTATGCCTGTCCGGTCATTGGTGGTATCAGACCGCGGTGCAATCCCACAGACGACCTGGTGCAAAAGTGCCTCAAACAATTGGCTCCCGCTGCAGAATATCTCAAAGACTATGCAGACAGGATTTTACAGGATTCTATGATCATGTCCAGGGTTGATGGTATTGGCGTGTTGACCAAGGAGGAAGCCATCAAATACCAGGCAGTAGGTCCTACGGCACGAGCATCCAGTGTGGGAAAAGACTACAGAACGACAATCGATGACTTCAAGTATTTCGACTGGGATGTCGTTGTTCTCGACGACGGTGATGTCAAGGCCCGTGTGGTACAGAGAATTCTCGAATGCTTTGAAATTTTGAAAATTGTGGAACAGGGATTCAAGAATCTTCCCCAGGGCGAAGTGAGAAACAGGGATTGGAAACTGGGAGAAATGCCGGTAACCACCTGTTACCATGAAGCCCCCCGAGGAGAACTCTATGATTCTTACGGACTGGATGAAAAGGGAAAGGTGAGACACTACAAGAACAGAACACCCACCCTTACCAACCTCGGTGCAATGGAAGTAGCCTGTCTCGGAGAACATCTCACCGATGCAGTGCTGACCCTGGCGTCCTGTGACCCCTGTATCTGCTGTACAAATAGGTGATATCATGGACTGGATTAACTTTATTATTTCCTCTGTTGTGCTGGTTGCTGTTGCTCTCATTTTTGGTCCCATCTTTTTAGGACTGGAACGAAAAATTCAGGCCAGGATACAACAGCGAATTGGTCCACCTATCCTCACTCCGGGAACCTGGTCTATCCTGAAATTCTGGTATAAGAAGCCTTTTACCCCCAATTCTCCTATGCCCAGACTCTACCATGCACTCCCCCCAGTTACAGTATTCATCATCTTCTTTGTGCTCTGGCTCACCAATCCAGAATGGTGGGGTATTCTCTCCTTCGGGACCCTGGTAGCCATTGTGGGAATCATGAAATTCGAAGAGATGATGTATGTACTCATGGGTGCATTGTCACGATCCATTCTATCGGTGACCATGCCCTACGATGATCTGGCCAAGGGTGCCCTCATCAAGGGGAAAATCAGACGATTCTTTGAAGGACAGAGTGCGGTGCGATTCATCAAACACATTACCATTGCTTCATTCCCCATCTATGTGGGAATCTTCATTCCTGCAGTGATGGTACGCAGCATCTATGTGGAAGACATTGTCATGTCCCAGGGAGGGTTCCTCAATCTGGACCCCATCCTGTTCACTGTACCCGGTATAATCGGTGCCATTGTGTATTTTGTGGGATATATTGCTCAGCTCAATGACTACCCCTTCACCATTGCCAAGGCAAAAGGAGATGTTATAGAAGGAGGTCCTTTAGAATATGGTGCACATGCTCGTGGTAATTATTATGTACTGCGGGGAGTCTGGATGTTTATTCTGTCCAGTTTATTCGTGACCCTGTTCTTCGGTATACCTCCTATCGTGGATTTCACATCCATGCTCGGTATTTCACAACTGGTCATGCATGTGGTGTTGACCTTTGCACTACCTATTCTGGTGTCTATTTTGTCTGCTTTCGGTCCCATACTGACCTTCAAACAGCTGTATCCGGTGTCCTTTGGATTCACTGCAATCGGTATCTTTGGCGTTATTCTTGCATTATAGGTGATAGAAATGTGTAAATTTGTGCTCGCATCAAAGAAAGTTCAGAATATGGGTGGATACATCGTGGAAAACCACTTTGATTTTCCATTCAGGGATTTGGTAGTAGGAAACCCCTTCGATGAGAATGTCAAGCTTCCTGTACCCATCTATTCTATGGAAGAAGTCAAGGCTATCAAAGAACTGGGAATCATCACGTATGAGATGCAAGAGGGAGAATCACTGGTTGATGCCTATAAAAAGGTGAGAGACCAGGTTGGCAAAGAACCTGAGAGAGATAGTTACTGGTAATACATTATTCTTTTTTTCTCTCTTTTTTTATTGCTACTATTTTTATGAGAATCGATTTTGAGATAGATTTAAATAGGAATCCTGAGAAAAACATGTGAGCCGAGGTGGCCCAGTCTGGTACGGCGCAGGCCTGCTAAGTCTGTGGGCGCAAGCCCTCCAGGGTTCAAATCCCTGCCTCGGCGCTCTTTTATCTCAATTATTATATGATATATGTTATAAAAAGATATACATTAATAATGTATATGTTAGCAATTCATTCCCAGGTCTCTTTAACAAGAAAAATGGATGAGCATAAAAAAGGGGATAATTGGATTAGATATTATACAGGAATATAGTGTCTGATATCAGTTTCTTTAAAAAGAAGATTAAAGAGTGTATATCCTTCATCAAAAGAACAGGGATACCCCCGAAATGCATCCACCATGAAATAGAGGGGAACTCTCTTATAATACAAATATGACCGATAAAGCATGGATTCATCTTTTTTCCCCTCATACAACTCAAACACTCGATTTTGAAACTGCGGACCATATTCGAATAATCCGGTAAAATCAATTGCAGGATCACCATAGGATCGATCACTGAAATCGATGATTTGTATCTGATTTTTTCTGTCATCCCAGAAAATGTGTTCACTACCCAGATCATTGTGCACCAGTGCCCGTGGATATGTATGAGTAAGGGTAGCCATGAGTTCTGCAAAAAAATCTTCAATTAACTGAATCTCTTCATTTGAAAGACGGGGAAAGAGTATTTTTTTTACATGGTGGTGCAATTCTGTGAACACAGCATGTTGATCCTCAATCCTCACTGAATATTTCTCTATGAGAGACATGGGTGTAGCATGGAGTGTGGTGATAAATGCAGCTAGTTGTCTAGCAATCGATTCTTTTTCTGAAGAAGATAATAGAACAAACCGAGATGGGGTGAGCTCTTCTCCTGTAACCAGAGGATATCCAGCAAATGATCCATCCTTGGCGATATAGAGGTATTCTGGGATCTGTACAGAGACCTTTGTATTCAGATATCTCAGTAAAGCGATTTCATTGGCAAATTGATCTCTATAGTGTGAATTTTTGGGAGCCCTGAACACCATGGTATCATCGAGAATGAGTACCACGTGATCCCAACCACGGGTGATATACTGGTATGTTTCCCACTGCATGTCTGGAAACTCTTCAGCGATCCTCTGTAGAAAGAATTTCTCTTCCATAGAATAGGTATTTCCTGTGCATATTTAATTGCTTTCTCTATCTCTCTGATACTCTCATGTGATGGGTATCCCGATTTCTATGATCAGGGAGATGAGGATAAGCACACCTCCATAAGCGAGAAAATACATCACGTATCGACCAAGAGTTCCTTCTCCTCTCTTCCACATCCACAGTAGTACAGGGAGAGGAATACCTGCCATCACCCATTGAATCTGGGATACGGTCTCTGATGTTTGTTGTATGGAGTGTTGTTCCTGGTATCGCTCATCAGAACGAAAAGCAGTGAAAATTCCAAATTTTGTTCCGTATGCTACCAGCAGTTCCCCCTGCTCATTTGCTGCACATCCCGTGCAGAGAATTCCCTTATCTTCATCGAATTCAGAGAAAAATACAGGGTCTTTCAGTCTCAAAACCACTTCTCTTTCCCAGGTATCCCAATCAGGAGAGATATACAGTATTATTTTTTCTCTATCCCACTGGAGAGCTCCTGTAGTGCCATTATCTAAAGCGACCATTTCCCGAATATCTGTAGGGAGAGAAAGGGTCTCAGGATCGCTCCACATCATGCCATCTGTGGATGTGGTCACATCGATTTGATTGTTGAATCCTCTATAATGCACAGTGCACCACACCGCATCTTCTGTGCCATCACATGAAATTCCCCGCATGCTGTAGAGGGGATGGAGAGTATCCATGACTGGCTCTATGACCGTATTACCTTCGTGAAATACTCCTCTGTATGCTGTAATACCCAGACCTTCAATCTCTTCCCACAGCACAATGAGTGTACCATCTTCTACCAGTACTCCATCATTCAATACACAGAACTCATCCTGAACCAGAAGGGGTGAAGGTTCAAACCATCTGCCCTGGTTCTGGTTATAGGTGCTCCACATGAACGTACATCTCCTGTCTCTCTGTGTTCCAGAAGGGTCATAGGGTACTATTTTCCAGATCATTCCCATTGTACTGCTGTTATGTACCAGTGAAAAGTCAGTTCCAAGAGATAAATGCCCTTCATATATGGGAATGGGCAATAAGGGCATCCATTTTTTCCCGTCTGAAGACACATATACCTTGACAGGATCATCCTCATATGCGAGCACCCATGTATCATGAATATACTGGAGATCCAAATCATATGTGCGATTGTAGGTGAATTTCTCTGCAGGTCCCAGTGTCTGAGGAAGCGCATGAATCAGAGATCGAGATACACCACCCAGCACAGCGAACAGGAGAATAGAACCCATAAAACAGATGATCAATTTTTTTGTAGGGGTCATTGAATTCACCATATATTCTTTTAGTGTGGAATTGAAGATATACTTTTCTCTTTGTAACTGATGTATTCAAGAGTGATTACGTGATTCTTTTTTATGAATTAAATGAGTAAAAGGACTACAGCCTCTTTCTGTAAAATAAAAGGAGTACAAATGTATGATACCCGGTGGAAAAAAGAAGAAGAAAAAATTAACTCAATAATGATTCCAATATGGTAATGGCTTGCTGCAGCAGGGTCTGTGCTTCCAGTGCCAGCGTATTCCCCGTAATACAGTTCTGGCTGTTCTCACAGAATGATTGAGCCTTTTCCAGTAATTCCAGAGCACGGGCGATTAATTCTTTTGCTTTTTTTGTATCCATGTCCATTGATTGCGCTTGTTCCAGCAGATCCTGGGCTGTACCTGCTAGATCAGTGGCAGTAGTAATGTTATAATTCCCAAGGGAACACAACTGTTCTGCATATCTGGATGGAGATTCAGGAGAATGGGTTAATCCGCAGGGGAGCCAGGGATCAAATAGAACATGAGCAGACACATGATCACCCAATCCAGAAGCCACCATTCCGGTAACGGGATCAACAGCACCACCGCCAGGACCAGTCCAATGGCACCAGCAGTTATATCGGGCATCAATGTGTGTGGTAAAGGTTCCAAAGACCTTTACTCCATATTCTGTGCTGGAACAGAAGGAATTCTTCTGGATTACATCAGCAGGATATGAAATATCACTTTCCATGGAATATCCGATAGCTATGTCATTATTTTTGAATGTGTTATATTCTATTGTGCTGGGCAGGAAGGTCATTCCTGTTCCCGAACCATAGTAGGAAAAGAATATTGAAGGCCATGGTCCACCTGGATAATCGTTTGAAGCGTTCATGAATACATTATGGTGGATATGATGATCGCCAATGGTGGTATTGGTGGGGCATCCATATCCGATATAGAGAGCATCACTTCCTCCAGAAAACATATTGTTGTAAATGTCAAATGATCGAGCATTGGACATGACAATTCCTCCCGTGGTATAGTCGTAATTATGATATATTTTGACGGGACCTTCTCCAGAAGGAGACCGACCAGCATACCTGTTGTGGCAGAGCAGCATGGAATTGGCTGTTTCGTCAGGAACAGTAGCTGATTCTATGAATGTATTGTCATGAATTTTTAGAAAAAGAGGACCATCACGTGCCTTATTGACCAGAATGGCGATTCCATTGGTATTAGTGAGAGTATCTTTCACTGAGAAAGTACATCCACATATCTCAAGACGGGTGGTGCCAGTATACCCAGATAGATCTAAGTCTATACAGCTCATTCGTGAGGAATGGTCTGCAGGAGCAGACCAGGTAACTGTGTCTCTCCCAGATCCCTTGATAACAAGATCCACGCCTGCAGGAATAGTGACAGATTCTGTATATGTTCCCGGTAATACGAAAATGATATCTCCCTGATGAGCGTGATCTACTGCATCCTGTATGGTGGAATAATCTGTAGGCACATAGAGGGTGCCTGCCTGCACCACTGGTACATATAGTACAGAACCAAATAGTAATCCTACTAGTACACTATATTTGAACATACCTTTTATTGCCATTATATTTCCTCCATGTATAGTATGAATCGATGCATCTATACATTATTGTTAATTGAAAGTATATAAAGATTTTGATCCAAATCCTAATAATCAACTGAATACATAAAGTAATGCACGTGCTGAAAAAGATGAATTTCCTTTCAAGCTACCCATAAAAAAGAAGAAAAAAATTATAGAACAGGTGTTAACCAGTGCCGGTACCGGGGATTTTTTCCCCGGACAATATTCTGGAATTCTTCCTGGAGCCTGGCCGTGATTTTACCACAGGAAGTGGGAAGCACAGTGTCATCCATCTGTGAAATCGGTGTAATTTCTGCAGCAGTTCCGGAAAAGAAGGCCTCATCTGCGCAGTGTACATCTTTCACCTGTAAGTGCACTTCTTTTACCGTATATCCCAGATCACCGGCCAGAGTGATGATGCTGTCCCGGGTAATTCCAGGAAGAATGTTGCCACAGGGAGGAGTATACATCACAGTATCTTTTATGAGAAATATGTTTTCACCGGATCCTTCAGAAATGTATCCATGATGATCCAGTAGTACTGCCTCGGAAAATCCCTTTTTTTGGGCTTCACAGGAAGCAAAGATACTATTGACATAGTGTCCACAGATTTTCTGATCAGCATGGGTAGATGCAGGGTGTATGCGCATAAATGAAGAAATTTTAACTTTCACAGCCTGTTCTCCCAGATAACTTCCCCATGGCCATACTGCAATTGCGCATCTGACAGGGGATTTTTGAGGGTTGAGGCTCATGGACCCATATCCATAGAAAAAAAGAGGTCTGATATACCCTTCTCCACACTTATTGATCTTGATAGTCTCTAAAACAGCATTCATTATTTCGTGAGTTGTAAAGGGCACCTGCATCATGCATGTTTGTGCTCCCTTCATCATTCTCTGTATGTGATCTTCCAGTCTGAATACTGCAGGTCCTGATTCTGTTTCATAAAATCGTATACCTTCAAACACTCCCATACCATAATGCAGGGTATGGGAGAGGACATGGATGGTAGCCTGGTCCCAGTCTACAAAGGAACCATCCATCCAGATTTTATCTGTTTTTTCCATGAGATTCCCTCCGTATTTTTTCCATTAATGGACTCAGATCCCGTTCCGGAAAAGTGACAGCCTGTAATCGATGAGTTATTTTGTTATCATCCACCAAGAGATGCAGGCTGCGGTCTGGAATATTGATTTCAATGAGGTCTCCATCTTTCACTGCAGCTAGACGACCCTTTTCATAGGCTTCCGGCTGGATATGACCGATACAGGGTCCCCGGGTCCCTCCGGAAAATCTGCCATCGGTTATCAATGCAACCTGCTGCAAACCTGCTCCCATGATGGCTGCTGTGGGAGTGAGCATTTCAGGCATACCTGGAGCTCCTTTCCATCCCATGAATGATAAGACCACCACATCTCCTTCTTTTATGCGGTCCTGTTCAAGTGCTTCCATCAGCGCTGTTTCTGAAGTGAATACTTTGGCAGGGCCTGTATGCTTCATCATATCTGCTGAAACAGCTGTTTGTTTGACTACAGACGAATGAGCCAGATTCCCTCGTAATACAGCAATGCCTCCCTCTTTGTGAAATGGATTTTCCAGGGACCTGATGACCTCTTTATTTCGTACTGGTGCTGTGTTATAGTGTAAGGGACCCTGAATAGTATCTGCTGGATGGAGCATGTCCCGTAATTGACCGAGCACGGCAGGAATTCCTCCAGCAGCATCCAGATCCTCCATGAAATACGGACCGTTGGGTCTGATTGCACAGAGAGTAGGCGTTTTTCTGGAAAGTTCATCAAAGCATTCCAGTGGGAGATCTATTCCATATTCCCGGGCAATGGCAGGAAGATGGAGAGTAGTATTGGTGGAGCCACCCAGTGCCATATCGACTGTTACTGCATTATAAAAAGAATGTTCACTGATAAAAGTGCGGGGGGTGATATTTTTTTCCACCAATTCCACAATTTTTTTCCCCGATTCATACGCCTGGACATGTTTTTCCGGTGATTCTGCTAATGCAGTTGCACATCCAGGAAGACTCAGTCCCAGGGTTTCTGTTACACAGGCCATGGAATTTGCAGTAAACAGACCGGCACAGCTTCCTGCTCCCGGACAGCAAGCCTTTTCCAGAGTATACAGGGCGTGTTGGGATATTTTTTTTCCTGAGGTTACCCGTCCCACAGCTTCAAATGCACTGACCACATCCACTCGTTCGGCTCCTATTCTCCCAGCTTTCATGGGCCCCCCAGTCAAAATAATAGCAGGTATGGGAATTCTTCCGGTAGCCATGAGCATGCCAGGAGTGATTTTATCGCAGTTACAGATACCTACCCATCCATCCAGTGAATGAGAAAGTGTCATGATTTCTATAGTTTCTGCAATATGGTCACGGGAAGGGAGAGACAATCGCATCTCCACATGCATGGCGATTCCATCACATACTCCCGGGACTCCCCATTCAAAGGGGACCCCTCCAGCCTCCCGGATACCTCTTTTTACCTCTTCAGCCAGTGATTTCAGGTGAATGTGGCCGGGAATGAGCGTGCTGTAACTGTTGGCCACTCCTATGAATGGCTTTTCAAAGTCCTCATCAGTCAAACCGGTGGCTCTGAGGAGAGCACGATGGGGGAGGGTGTGTACACCTTTTTTGAGTACAGCAGATTTCATCAGTACCATTCCTCAATCAGAGACATACAGAAAGGCATACTGGCATGGTGGGGATTCATCGTATCACTCCTGAGGGTCAGGATTGGTGAAAAGTGCTCTGACCTTCCTTCCCACAATTTCGATGGGGTGCTGTAATTCTTCTTCGCGCATTCTTTTCAGGTTCACCAGCTCACCTTTTCTTTCTGCAATCCATTCCCGGGCAAAAGTTCCATTTTCCACATCTCTGAGGATGTCTTTCATAGCCTTTCGCGTATCAGTGGTAATAATTTTTCCACCTCTGGTTCTTCCCCCGTATTCGGCAGTATTGCTCACCACATCCCACATCAGGCTGAGTCCACCTTTCTGGATTAAATCTACAATCAATTTCATCTCGTGAAGGCATTCAAAATACGCCATTTCCGGGGGGTATCCTGCTTCCACCAGCACCTCGAACCCGGTCTTGATCAGTTCCACGATTCCTCCACAGAGGACGCACTGCTCTCCAAATATGTCTTCATAGGTTTCATCTTCAAAGGTGCATTCCAGCACACCTGCGCGGGTGAATCCACAGGCTTTCGCCATGGCCAGGGCAATATCCCGGGCAGATCCTGAAGCATTGGTATGTACTGCAACCAGGGCGGGTACACCGAATCCTTCCTCATATCTCAATCGTTCCTCAGTACCCGGCGATTTGGGAGCGATCATGATCACATCCACTCCTTTAGGAGGCACGATTTGATTGTACACCACATTGAATCCATGACTGAAAGCCAGTACATTTCCCGGTACTATGGAGTCTCTGATATGAACATCGTATACCTCTTTCTGGTATTCATCGGGGATGAGGAGATGTATGACATCACCCTGCTGAGCAGCCTGGGCCATGGTCATGACCTCCATGCCATCTTGCACTGCCTGGTTCCAGGATGGACCCCCTTTTCTCACCCCCACAATCACTGTCAGTCCAGAATCCTTCATGCACAGGGATTGAGCTCTTCCCTGGGCTCCATATCCTATGACAGCAATGGTTTTTCCATGAACTGCATCCATGGTCACTGTATCATCTGTTATCACATTCACCATATCTTACTCCTCCTTTTCATTCAGTGTGCAGTCATCTTCCTCACTGCCCTGTTTCATGATGGCTGTTACCCCACTTCTGCTGATATCCTGAATATCAAGGTGATCAATTTCGGTGAGAAACGCTTCTATCTCCCGGGGGGATCCAGTGATCTCGAGAATTGCGGAATGTGGGGTGAAATCCACTATGTTCACTATATGGGCTTCAACATGATGCATTAATTCGGTTTTTTCTTTTCCCGATTGTAAAGCAACATGTATCAGACAGATTTCTTTCACAATTAACCTTTCAAGGGTGAATCCAGATACATTCATCACATCGAAAATTTTATTGACCTGCTGTTCTGTGCGTCTGAACACAGAATCATGGCCAGAAATGGTCAGAATGATCCGGGAGATTCCCGGTCTCAGTGTTTTTCCCATGGTCACTGTTTCGATATTGAGGCCCTGTCTGGCTACCAGGCCAGTTATTCTGGTCAATACTCGCGGCTGATCCTCGGCCAACATACTTAAAATATGTGTTTTTCTCATGGTATCACCTCAAAAAAATTTTCCTGGAGCTTTCATACATCCTCCAAAAGCATCTCTGAGACTTCCTGCAGGAGGCAACATGGGGAATATATTGGAATCCTGCTGGATTTCGCAGTTGATCAGAAAGAGTTCTTTACTGGCTTTTTGAGTCTGGAGGGCATCATGTAATTCTGCAGGCCTGGTCACAGTACTTCCATCAAATCCATAGGCCTGAGCAAGGTGTACAAAATCAACAGCAGTACCCAGGGACACTTGTGAATAGCGTTTATCGAAAAAGAGTTCAAGCCACTGTCTCACCATTCCCAGATAATGGTTTGACAGGATGATGGGATTGACCTTTATTCTTTCTGCTGCGCAGGTTCCCAGCTCCTGGCAGGTCATCTGAAAGCTTCCATCTCCATCAATATCATATACCTCTGAACCTGGTCTGGCCACCTTTGCTCCTATGGATGCAGGCAATCCAAATCCCATGGTTCCTGCTCCTCCACTGGTGATGAAGGTTCTCGGGGTTTGCATCTGTAAAAAATGAGCACAATACATCTGATGCTGCCCAACACCTGTACATACAATATCCCGGGGGTGCAATTCCTTTGAGAGCACACGCAGTATGGTAACAGGGGTGAGAGGAGAGTGGAGTTCACAGGATTCGCTGCAGTCACAGAGTTCTTTGAATTCCTGTATTCTCTTCATCCACTCACTTCCCTGTGATTTTTTGCACCTGGAACGTAATGCTGATATGAGCAGGGAGATTATGGCTTTCGCATCACCCACAATTTTACAGGCAGGCTGAACATTCTTTCCAATTTCTGCAGGATCGATATCTATGTGTATGATATCGCAGTCTGTGGCAAAGGTTTCCAGGTTACCGGTCACTCTGTCGATGAGTCTGCATCCGATGACAATCAGTACATCACAGGTGGTGAGGGCATAGTTGGCTATGCGTCTTCCATGCATTCCCACCATACCAAGAGAAAATGGATGGTGTTCATCATAGGCCCCTTTTCCCATGAGTGTGGTAGCCACAGGTGCCTTTACCACATCCACTAACTGGTGTAATACAGCAGAAGCATTGGATTGTATCACCCCTCCACCGATTAAAAAGAGGGGTCTCTGGGCATCGATAATGCGCTGTGCTGCCTCGCTAATGGCATGGAGGTCAGGACTCTGCATATCAGGTACTGATCCAGGATGGCACGCTGAAGAAGGAGCACTTTCTCCTGTTTGAGTATCCAGGGGAAGATCCATATATACTGGTCCGGGTCTTCCCTGTGTGGCAATGGCATATGCTTTTGAAAAAAGAGGGCCAATATCATCGGGGCTTCTGGGTTGAAGATTATGTTTGGTAATGGAGAGAGTCATACTCATCATATCGGTTTCCTGGAAGGCATCATTCCCGATAAGAGGCACAGTGACCTGCCCTGCCATGGCAATTACAGGAGAGGAATCCATGAATGCAGTCATGATTCCGGTGATCAGATTACTGGCTCCTGGACCGGAGGTGGCAATACATATTCCCGGTGTACCAGAAGCCCGTGCAAACCCGTCTGCAGCATGAGCTGCTCCCTGTTCGTGTCGTACCAGAATGTTTTTTATTTTATTTTCATAGGTGAGAAAGGCATCAAAAAGGGGAATCACATTTCCCCCAGGATATCCAAAGGTGGTATTCACTCCATGATTGAGCATTGATTCCAGGAGGGCTTCAGTTCCCTTCACAAAGACCCTCCTCCTCTTTTCTGTTTTCACCAGAAAGTCCCAGAAGTATGGTTTTCAAACAGTCTGCTGTGCTGTCTGTCCCATCTACAGAATTATGTCTTGTCCAGGAGAAATCTATGGAAAGGTGTTGCAGAGAAGGCAATGCTATCAGAGGATACATCGTTCTGATCCCCTCTGATCCAAAAAGAGATTCTATCATGTGCAGGGAGGTGCCTATCCGGCCAGTATTCAATCTATTCTTTGATTTAGATTCAACTCTATCTGGCATCTTCAGCATTGAATGAGTCAGTTGCCTGACACATAGCAATCCTTCAGGAGAGATTATATCTATACCTGGTGCAGGGTTCTGTATTGAGCCCTGACCTATCTCACAATAGTGTATTTCTCTCTGTATATGTGTCTGTACGTTCCTTTCGTGTATTGAATCAACCATTACATCACCTAATCCAATAATGCCCCCTTGAAACCAAGACATGGTTTCCAGTTATTATGATGAAAATACAATCTCTAGCCGGGGAAAAAAGGCTAGAATTAGAAAATAATAATAATTATAGAAATCAGGGATAACCCTATGGCTCGGAAAGAATTCATTTTTATCAGGATTGTATCTTTCCTGGACATGGGAACGCATGAGTCCCCCACCTATATAAACTTATCGCTCTGATTCCAGGGTAAATTCCCCATGTTCCGAGTGGTCTTTCTCATATCTGATATACAGTATGGAACCAGTAGAGTATCTTATTGTGAGGTATATACCAGTGTGAATCGGTGATACAGGAACGTGTGTGTTACTACATATTTTTTGAGATATGGATTTTACCTCTGGGCACATCATGTATATCATGTCAGAGATAGTGAAGATGAACATGAAAAAAGAGATAGAAATAGAAACAGAAATAATGTATTTAAATGCATACTATAATTGAATTTTATGGATAATATGAAAAATGAGGATAGGATAATAGAAGAATTGGTAAAAATAAGACAATCTCTGGAGAAAAAACCAGCACCTGAACCTGAAGGATTGTGGGACGAATTCATGGATTTTCTGTCAAAATACAAGATCATGGGGCTGGCTGTGGCTTTTATCATTGGTATATATGTGGGTAATCTGGTGCATGCTCTGGTGGAGGACCTCCTCATGCCCTTTCTTGGCCTGCTCATACCTGATCTGGGTGAATTTACCACACTTTCAGTGACAGTCCGCCAGCAGGTCTTCCACATAGGTCATTTTCTGGTAGCTGGGCTGACCTTTCTCCTGGTGGCTGTTGTGATTTTCATTATGGTTAAGATGACAAAAAGATGGGGTATTACCTGATCATTCTGTGCCGGTAGGTTGTTCACCTCTTACTGGAAGGATATGTGCTGTGTTGCCTATAGATTTTTAAAGAAATCAATACATGAAATTCATGGATAATTATTTCAAGATTCTTTTTTCATCCATGATTTTATTCATAACACAGGGTATGCTCTTTCCCTTTCTTCCCATCTATGCTTATGAGGTCAGTGGAAAATTTGCCCATGCAGGATATATCTTTTCATTACCCTCTCTGATTCTTTTGATCATGACCTTTGGATGGGGATCCATTTCTGATAGGCTGGGAGATCGAAAATCAGTAATCATTATATCCAACAGCATTGCATCTCTGTTATTTTTCCTTTTTGTGCATGTATCTGTAGGCTGGCTGATTTTTTTGCGCTGTATTCAGACGTTTTTTTACTCTTCCTATATCCTCATTCCTGCCATCATCACCGAATATTTCCCTTCATCCAAGGGCAGGGCACTGGGAAAATATAATGTAGCCATGGGAATTGGATGGACAATCGGAGGTATTATTTCGGGTCATGCTGCCACCATAGGGTTTTCCTTTTTTTTCTCTCTCACAGGGATACTATCCCTTCTTTTTTGCAGCACATTCTATTTCATACGAGATGCACCCCGGGAGAAGGATACCCGTTCCTTACGAGAATTTCTCACCTTTGGAGATTCCCGTCAGCTGCTCAGGCTATGTCTGTTTGCATTCATTCTCATGACAGGGAGTTCGGTTCTCTCTTCCATATTCAATGTTCATCTCAGTAATCTGGGAGTGTCAAAACAGTCAATAGGGTATGTTACCTCTCTGACCAGCCTTACCTTTCTCCTGGTGGCCGATGCTACAGGAAGGGCCTGCGATCGATGGGGACGAAAACCTCTGCTCATGCTCTCTGCTCTCTCCTATGTATTCACCTGGTTGGGAATTGGAGTAATCAACAATTTATATCTGAAAATTATTTTATGGATCCTTCCCTTTTATGCCTTCTTCATTACAGCATCAACTTCATCGGCTTCGGATTTGACATCTGAAAAAGAAAGAGGAAGAGGCATTGGAATTCTCAATTCTTCCATCGGCCTGGGAAATTTTTCAGGTGGGCTCCTGGGAGGGCACCTGGCCGATGTCTTTGGAGCCTCTGTAACATTCATGCTGTCTTCCATCTTTGCACTGGCAGGATTTTTCATTTCCCTTATCATGAAAGAGTCTCGTGATTATCCATAAGAGTACAGATTATCCCCGGAATATGCGGGCTGCATTGAAAATAGCCAGGAGAGCCACTCCCACGTCAGCAAAAACAGCTTCCCACATGGTGGCCATTCCCAGAATACCCACCGAAATGAACACTCCTTTCACTCCCAACACCAGCAGGATGTTTTCCCAGATGATACGACTGGTCCTCCTGGAAATGGTGATAGCCTTCACTATCTTGGAAAGATCATCTGTCATGATGACTATGTCGGCAGTTTCCACTGCTGCATCAGATCCCAGTGCTCCCATAGCCACTCCCACATCTGCCCGGGCAATGACAGGAGCATCATTTATTCCATCTCCTACAAAGGCAATTTTTTCATTATCATCTGATTTTACATCTTTTTTCATTTCTTCCAGTTTTTTCACTTTTTCTTCTGGTAATAATTCACTGTAAAATTTTAAAATACCCAGATCATGGGCAATGCATTCTGCCACATCTTTACTGTCACCGGTGAGCATGACAATCCTCACTCCCATTTTTTTGAGAGCGGCAATAGTGCTGTGAGCTTCTGGTTTTACCTCGTCAGATATGATGATATATCCTGCATAGAGAGAATCTATGGTCACATGAGCAACTGTACCCTGAATATGACAGGTATCATGGGGTATCATCTCTTCATGGAGCTGTCTGTCATTTCCCACAAATATATGGTTCCCATCCACTATAGCTCTGATTCCGCGGGCAGGAATCTCCTGATAATCAGTTATTTTGGGAGGAGTATCCCCATGAGGAGGCGTGTATGCGTCTCTGATAGACTGGGCAATGGGATGATTGGAATGAGATTCAGCAAATGCTGCCGTGCGCAGCACCTCTTCTCTGGTGAATCCATTCATGGGCACTACCTGGGCGACCTTGAATACCCCTCTGGTGAGGGTCCCTGTTTTATCAAAAATAATCACCCCAATGGAGGTGAGTGCTTCCAGGAAATTGGCTCCTTTTACCAGGATACCCTCTCTGGAGGCTTTTCCTATTCCTGCAAAATATCCAAGGGGAATGGAGATAACCAGGGCACAGGGGCAGGAGATGACCAGGAGTACAAGAGCCCGATACACCCACTCCTGGAAGGAGTACTGCAATAGAAGCGGCGGTAGTAATGCAACACAGAGAGCAGCACCCACCACGAGGGGGGTATATACTCTGGCAAATTTTGTAATGAATTTCTGAGGAGCAGCCTTTCTCTGTGCAGCACGTTCCACCAGCTCCAGTATACGCGCCAGCGAGGAATGGGAGAAATCTTTGGTCACTTCCACCGTGATCACTCCCTCTCTATTGATCATGCCTGCCAGTACTTTTTTCCCGGGGGAAATGCTCAGGGGAAGGCTTTCCCCGGTGAGTGCAGAGGTATCCACTCGGGATGTTCCCTCTACTACTACCCCATCCAGAGGAATCCGTTCTCCTGGATTGACTTCTATATGGGACCCCACAGACACAGTTGCAGGAGGAACATCCTGGGTCTGGTCATCGCGCTTGAGATGTGCATATTCGGGTCTCAGTTCAAGAAGGTGTTGCACAGACCGGCGTGAACGCTCTACCGACAGATCTTCCAGGT
>AZIF01000308.1_pt1 | contig 32467 bp, 29 predicted proteins | sample 359031 | NCBI WGS metagenome assembly AZIF01 (sample SAMN02429710, study PRJNA222658) | marine sediment metagenome | biome: Sediment sample; isolation source: sample MGS-PRI from oil contaminated site at the harbour of Priolo Gargallo... | place: Italy: Priolo | collected 2011-03-08 | depth 6 m m
GCCTCAATAATACCATCAACTGTTTCCGATCCAATGACCTCTTTTGCATAGCGTACCCTGGCCCGTGCTAACCTGTGGATTGCTAAATTGGACAGAATACGCAGATAGACAGTACCTCCGGTAATTTCTTCGATTCTGGGAGCAACAGCTTCCACCATGGTATTGACTGCATTGGCTCCCATGGCATCGCGGCAATCTACCAGCAGATGGGTAATAACCATACCATTGTCCAGCACCCGTACCTCCACATCTCTGCATCCCCCACCGAATCGAAGCAACACTGGATCTTGCTTGTTAGCCAGTTCTATGAGTTCAGCTGTGTGTTCCAGGATTTGATGCTTTGCCTGGAAAGGACTGTCCACATTGACCAGCTGGATCTGGCCAATCATGATAGGATCGGTAGATGAGGTGAAAAACCCTCCTGTGGATCGAGCCAGCTTTGCCGCATTGCTTGCTGCTGCCACCACCGATGGTTCCTCAATGACCATGGGAATGAGATAATCCCTCCCATTAATAATGAAATTGACTGCTATACCCAGGGGTAATTCAAAGGTTCCCACTACATTTTCAATCATTCGCTGCGCCTGCTCCAGCTGAAGACCAATTCCCTTCAACAGTGAATCATCCTCATCTGCAAGATCAGCGAATTCTTTCACCAGATCAAGCTTTTCCTCCAGGGAAAGCTTGTAAAACCCCTTAAAATCTGATTTCATTTCACTCCCCCAGCACAGGTCTGAATTTATATCCATAGAGGATAAGACCGGTGTCTCCCTGTTCACTGAGTTTTCGGGTGACCATTTCCACCCGCATACCAATTTCAATATCCTCAGGATCTACATCTGTCAATTGAGCTGACAGCAACGGCCCTTCATCAAGGCGTATCAAGGCTACACTATAAGGAGAGTAACTTTCGAATCCCTGAGGTACATCATAGAGTGTGGTATAGGTATATATTTCTCCTTCCCCGGAAAATACTACAGGCTCCTGGGGATTGTTTTTACATTTTGGACAAATTTTTCTGGGGGGAAAACTTTTGTGTCCGCAACTGCATACGGTTCCCTCCAATCGATATCTTTGATTCTTAAGCCTCCAATTTCTTGAAATTTCCATATTTACACCTCCAAAATATGTGTTACAGCAGTAGCTCCTGTCCCACCAATGCATTGAATCATGCCTACACGAGCATCTAATTGATTTTTACCTGCTTCTCCTCTCAACTGCTCGACTGCTTCTACTGCCTGGTACACACCACACGCTCCTACTGGATTACCCCGGGCCTTACATCCGCCCATGGTGGTAATGGGTATGGTTCCATCCAGGCCTATATCATCGTTGCGTGCCAGGAGGGCTCCTTCACCCTTACTGGCAAATCCTGCAGCTTCCAGCGACAGAGCAGCCACAATAGGAAACAGGTCATGAACTTCATAAAACCCTATATCCTCAGGTGTTTTTTTTGCCATAGCATAGGCTTTTTCTGTAGACTTTCGCACTGCCGTCATCTGTAAGGGATCTTCCCGATTATCCAACCCTATAGTATCTGTGGATACAGCTGATCCCGATATTTTCACACACCTCTCATTTCCCGTATCATGAACACCCAGCACAACTGAAGCAGATCCATCGCTCACCGGGGGGCATTCCAGTGCATGAATGGGATCTGATACCATGGGTGATTTGAGAACAGATTCTATTCTGATCTCCCTTCTATACATGGCATAGTCATTTCCCACCCCATTTCGGTGAGCATTCACCGGGAAGACTGCCATATCTTCGGGAGTAAATGAATATTCGTGCATGTACCGCCGGGTGAGGAGTGCAAATAATGCAGTGGGGGAGATTCCACTGGCCAATTCAAATTCTGAGTCCAGGGCCAGAGAGAGTCCAAATTCGACTTTTTCAGGCAACACATCAGTCATCTGTTCCACACCTGTGACGATTACTACATCGTGCATTCCCGAAGCCACACTCAAGAATCCCTGTCGAAGTGCAGCTCCTCCTGAAGCCGATGCTGCTTCCACTCGAACTGCTTCCACACCATTGAATCCTGCATAATCACTGATCAGTGCACCCAGATGTTCCTGACCGGAGAGTTCTCCTGCCAGCATATTTCCCACATAGAGAGCATCCACTTCAGTGATGTCTGCATCCTTGAGTGCATGTTTTATGGAGTGATATGCCAGTTCTCGGAGAGAGGTCTCCCACCGTTCTGCCACCTGCACCTGTCCCACACCCAGAATCCCTACATCTCTCATATTTACATCACCAATTTTTTCCTGAATCGGGAATAGGTACCATAATCGATGGATTTTTTCCGTTCAACATAATCAGAAACCCGCAGCGCCAGATTCCGTTTTTCCTCAATGTGGTCTGTCACCACAAAGGAAAAGGCATCGCTTCCTGCCCCGCTCCCATAAGAGACACACAGAATCCTGTCTCCTGGTTGGGCCACATCGAGAGATCCTGCCAGACCCAGCAGGGAAGATCCTGAATAGGTATTTCCAATGTAGGGTACCACCAGCCCGGGTAAGATCTTTTCTGTGGAAAATCCCAGAATTTTTGCTGCTTTCAGGGGAAATTTAGCATTGGGTTGATGGAACACGGCCAGTTGAAAATCCTCGGGTGTGTACCCTATCTCTTCCATCAATTCCCGAGCACATGAGAGGACATGATTGAAATATGCAGGATCGCCGGTAAATCGTGAGCCGTGTACCGGATATTTCATGTGTTCTCTCCTGAAAAAATCAGGGGTATCAGAAACATAGGAATGGGATGCTTCCAGTACAGCAATGCTTTCTGCTTTTTTTCCTATGATAAAGGCAGCACCTCCTGCAGCTGCTGTATATTCCAGAGGATCTGATGGTCGTCCCTGTGCAGTATCTGTTCCCAGGGCCATGGCATATTCTCCCATGCCCGATCCCACCAAGGCAAAACAGGCCTGCATGGCTTCTGTCCCTGCTTTACAGGCGAATTCCCAGTCTGCTGCTTCTACATGGGGAGTAGCACCAATAGCTTCTGCAATGATGGTGGACGATGGTTTCACCGCATAGGGTTTTGATTCAGACCCTGCCCACACCGCTGCAATCTTCTGGGGCGCTATTCTCGCTCGTTTAACTGCATTCAGGGCTGCTTCAATTCCGATGGTAATGGCATCTTCATCAGGTCCAGGAACTGATTTCTCCTGTATGGGAGTAGCTTTCATATCTCTTCCCCATACCTGAGCAATCTCTGAATTTTTGATCCTGTACCGTGGTACATAGGCACCATATCCAACGATGCCTACTTCCTGGTTAGGCTTCATGTAATATCACCAATATAGGTTACGGTGTGATGAATAGCAGCCTTTATAAATATTACGGTGATTAACTAATTTATTATCGTCAATTAACGTAAGTAAAACATGATGTTATATATAAATAAAATGGTCGGCCCTGCACAATTACATGGGCATGGAACGAAGTCCACGAATCATGGTGTCTACAGATTCTGCCCTGGACAAAATCAGAGGGATCCGTTCTACTTCGGCCAATTTTATGGCCACAGGGTCATCGATTGAGGCCGGACCATGGAGCACTATGACTGCCGGCTTGAGACCCTGTACTCTGATGGCAATCATGGGAGATCTCCCCCTGGATACCTGAGTGAAAATCAGAGCCCGTTCAGTAGTCCATCCATATAATTTGGTGAATTCATCTGAAGACATTTCAGAAATACATCTAATACTGTCTATGACTGTATATCCAAAAATCTCTTTATTGAGAAGATCCTGATTGACGATTATTTCTCCTTCCACAGCCTTTAATAGAATTTCTGCCTGTATGGGAACTGCAAATTCTCTCATATCAATAATGACTTCTGTAGATAATTCTGTATCAATCATACGGCTGAAGGCATGAATAACATGACCTCCATTGAGATCATCCAGCTCGATGAGACCTTCCACAATTTTTTTAATAGTGGTACACCCTGGTGATTTTCGTCTCCCTCCTTCATAATCACTGATGACAGATGATGAAATATCAAGATAACCTGCGAGTTGAGTTTGAGTAATGCCAAAGACTTCACGCCATTTCTTCAATGTTTTACCAGGATCCTGGGACAGAGTTACTTCACCAGCCATCCGTTTGGCGAGTTTTTCTTTGTAATCAGTAATCATAGGGGGTAGATGGAGTCTCCATATTTAAGGGTTTCGTCTATTGGTTAAAGTGAAAAAGACATCTGCTATAATACAGAACCAGGGTATAGAAGAATAAAAAGAAGTAAAAACAGAGATTTTATTTAATAATTCTAATAAATAAGATTAATAATAGCTAAAAAATAAAAAAAACCATGTATTTAAAGAGAAATCCCTTCAAACAGAATATCCATATATAGGAGGTAATGATTACCTTTTGCTGGCAGTACTACCTGCCATATGGAAATAGGTTATAATGTATTGAGCTCACCGAGGAAATATGTTTTATCATCTTCTTTTTCAATATGCTGTGCTGCTTCTTCAGCCAGATTCACAAATTCCTGGCTTTCTTTTTCCTGCCCTGAAAGTTTGTATGCCCGGGCCATGGCTTCATAAGCAAAAGCAAGATCAAAATCACCAATTTTATTTTCAGTACAGATTTCCAGGCAGTTCTGTGCATGATAGAGTGCAGGCTCTGCCCTTTTCAGGGTCGCATAGACCCGTGAGATCTGCCATTCTCCCCGTTCCCATTCCAGAGGAGTGCCGATCTCTCCCCAGTGATAGCGAGATGCATGAGCTGCATGGATCATCTCGTTCTCTTCTCTTGTATTTCTGGATTTCTTATCCAGGAGTTCCCATACTCTATTGAAACAGTTGACAGCAATTTTTCGATGCCATTCTTTCTCAGTATATGTATCTTCTGACATTATACCACATCCTTCACTGTACTATTTTCTGGTATGATCCCCATAAAACCTTTTCATATATCTTACTATCCAATCATCTGGCCACTCTCCCAATCACACAAAAGAAATCATTGCCTGGGCCATACCTGATTAAAGGCAGAATGAGCAACCCTGCAGGAGGGACATTTTTCTGGAGGTACATCCCCATAATGCACATATCCACACATCCTGCATCTCCACACTGTCTGGTCTTTCATTCCCTCTCGGGCTGCATCCTTCGGGTCATCTGCTATCAATTGCGGTAGATCATCAACTGAAGGCATGACAGGAGTGTAGCGGTTCATCACCTGCCTGGAGATCACAACGCGCTGGATTTCACTGGTGCCTTCATAAATCATGAGCACCCGGGCATCCCTGAGCAGTTTCTCCAGGGGATAAAAAGCTGTGTACCCATATCCTCCACAGATCTGGAGAGCAGCAGACACTACCTGAAATGCAGCTTCTGTGCTGTAGACCTTGGCCAGAGACGCAGAGACGGTGGGATCATTCCCTGAATCTGCTTCCCATGCAGCTTTCAGGGTGAGCAGTCGTGCAGTTTCTACCTTCTGAAACATGTCGGCAAGGGAAAACTGAATACCCTGGAAATCTCCAATTTTCTGACCGAAGGCTTTCCGCTTCTTTATGTAATGGATGGCAAATTCAAGAGCCGATCGTGCAATTCCAGTGGCAAAAGCTCCAATTATGGGACGTGTTAGAGAAAAAGTCTTCATAGCCAATCCAAATCCCTCTCCTGGAGATGCCAGGACATTTTCCTGAGGAATACGAACATGATCGAATTCTATTCCCACCGTATTAGAGGTTTTCAATCCCATCTTAGGTATGGGTTCACCCACCGTTACCCCCTCACAGGTTGCGTCCACCAGAAAAGCACAGATGCCTTTATGACGAAGGCTCGGATTGGTGGTGGCAAAAATAGTATAATAATCAGCATACCCTCCATTGGACACCCAGTACTTTGTACCGCTGAGCATCCAGTCCTTTCCGTCTCTTTCTGCTCTGCAGCGGATACCTCCCACATCGGACCCCACAGTGGGTTCTGATGTGGCAAAACTGATGAGCTTGAAGGAATCGGTGAACAGGGGAAGATATGTCTCCTTCACTCTCTCATTGTCACTGAGAATGAGTGGTTCCTGTCCCAGTGAATTGTCGAACAGCGAGGTGGCAATTCCCAGGCAGGCAGCAGATATTTCCTCCACTACAATGGCTTGATCCACCAGAGCCCTTCCCTCCCCTCCATATTTTTTTGGTATACTGAGATTCATCAAACCCTTCTCATATGCCTTCTGCAGGATGTACAGAGGCATGACATCCTGGGTATCAAAATAATGGACCACGGGTAATATTTCCTTCAGCGCAAATTCCCGGGCTTTTCTTTGCAACTTGAATTGTTCTTGTGTCAGGGTGAAATCCACTATAACCACCTCATGTGCTATCTAATTGTCATGGCTGTGGGGATGTATCTACTTAAGCCTGTCTATCATCGGTATCAGTATGCTGTTATGAAAACATTCATAATACCTTATACCAAGTATTCCAGGTGATGATATGGATAACTGGACCGATTATCTCAATGCTGATCCTCTCCCATGGCTGTTAGAAGATCAGAATCCCTCTGTGAGATACTGGACCCTGAAAAATATCATAGAAGTGCCTGAAAGAGATCCTGCTCTCCTGCAAACCAGGGAAAGAATTGTACAATCGCCTCCTATCAGAACCATCCTGAAACAGCAGCATCCTGATGGGTACTGGGGATCACTGGATTCTTTCTATCGTCCAAAATACCGGGCAACATATCATCAATTACTCATTCTCTCAGCATTGGGAACTCCCCGTGTGAATTCGGTTGAAAAGGCTGTTGAACTCATGTTTGAACACTATCAATATGAGAGTGGACACTTCAGCATGAACCAGATCAAAACCCAGCGAGGTAAAAAAAGTAAGCTACAGGATGGTATATGCCTCACCGGAAACATGGTTGGTGTCCTGATTCACTTCGGATACCTGCATGATGAAAGAACTCAACGAGCCATCAATTTCATCTGCCAGACCCATGAACATGGATGGTCCTGCAGAGCATATCCCATCGATAAACAGAAAGTATCCCCCCTCCATTGCTATATGGGCGGTATAAAGCCATTACAGGCATTATCAATGATTCCTGAATCTGAGAGAACCCAGCTGATACGGGATGTTATCACGGAAGAAATTGAAATATATCTTGAAAATGAAATTTTCTTGTATCTGAAAGATGAAAATGGAAAAAAGAAGGAAAAACCAGGATGGAAGCGATTTGGATTTCCTCTCTTCTACCAATCTGATGCCCTGGAGGTGTGTGATATCCTCACTCGACTAGGAGTCCGGGATAGGCGTATGAAAAAAGCGCTGGATCTCATCCTTGAAAAACAGACTGTAGAGGGGAAATGGAACCTTGAACATACCTTTAATGGAAAGATGTGGACAGATATCGAAGAGAAGGGGAAACCTTCAAAGTGGATAACATTGAAAGCTGTGAGAGTACTCAAACGATTTTATGAGAGGTGATGTCCCTCTCTTTTTCATGTCCTTCTCTAATTTCAGATAGAAGGATGTGATGTACATCTCGCTGTGACATATATAATATTCTCATATCTCTCTTTTTGCATAAAAGATAGAATTATAAGAAGGAGCAATAACATATACAGGGGAATATCATGAATAAAAATATGCGGTTCATGAACAGAAATATGCCTTTCAGCTATACTGTAATACAAGTTGCCTTCTCCCTTATTATAACCTATATCATCTTCAGATATACAATCCTGTATGTTTTTCCCGAAGCTCCCTTTAACTGGCTGTTTTTACCAACTGTAGTGATGTTCTTTTTCTTGCTCCTGGGTACAAAAATATATACTTCAAGAAAAAGCACAATCACTGAAAATACCTTTACAATCCATAATTACACCTGTGACTGGGACAATATTGCCCGGATATCTATTAAAAAAAGCGACTATGGAAATCCCTATCTCACCTGTTATTTTAAAGATAATTCTCTACCGAAAGGATTTGATATTGAATATATTGATACTGCAACCCTTCTCCAGGATCTCCAAAGAATCGCTTCTGAGCAGAAAATCATACTGGACATAGATGACCAGGTGGAACCAGTACTGAAGGAACCCCCACCTGAACACCTATCCTTCTTCGAAAGCCTCAAAGAAGGGTATACTAACACCAGGGAAGAAGCACTCCAAAAACACGCAGAAAAAATATCAAAAAAAGACGAAGATAGAGATTCAGATATCACTCTCACCCCTCTCCAGAAAAATATGATACTGATCATACTTGCAGTTGCCTTCTTTGTGTGGGTATTCATTGAATTTGGAACCTTTTTTGGAATATCTATTTTACTTATCCTCTTTGTGCACGAAGGGGGTCATATTCTAGCGTTAAACCGTGCACATCTACAAACAAAAGCAGTTGTGTTCATACCCTTTGTGGGAGCAGGTGTGATTCCGAAAAAGGGATTCCCCTCCCCTACCATAGAAGCTGCAGTGGCTCTGGCAGGTCCTCTTGCCGGTCTCTCGCTGAATATAGTAGGTCTTCTTTTATATGAATATCATGCTTTTACATTACTCATCCTGAAATTTGTCATGATATGTCTCCCGTTGAATTTTCTCGTTAATGTGATAAACCTCCTTCCGGTGTCTCCCCTGGATGGAGGCAGGATGATAAAAGCTGCATTGTTGCGCGGAAAGATAAGTTTTGCTTTCCTGTTGCTCTGCTCTGTCATCATTGGCATCTTTAGTATTATAACGCTTAAAAGTATCATTATTCCAATAATTGTATTTCTGGGAATAGGCACCTTGGTTCAACATTATCAATCCATCACATCCTCAGAAATAGACCCTCCCTCGAGAAAAAATACGATTCTCATTCTCGGTGCATGGATGCTCCTGATAATTCTTTACTGGGTAACCCTCCCTGCATTTTCCAAACAGATGTTCACAGAACTCTTCCCCCTTTTTTGAATATACCGTATCTCATCACGGCTCAATGGAATGATAACTTCCTATGGATACACCTGCTCAGTGTCTGTATTCATGCAATCCTCTTATAAATTTTGTTTTTGCTTGAAGTGTAATCTTCTGGGTAATTGTATATGCTCTCTCCAGAGAGTGGAGAACCTCATAAAATGCCTGAAATTCAGCGTCTTGAGGAGTCATATGCTGCATGTTCTGGCGGAGAGCATGCAGTACCCTTCGGGTATGTGAAGCGTATGTGCAGGCACGATCATAATAATTCAGAACCACCTCTAGCAGCGAATATGCAGGCCTATATATTTTGATCCGAGTTCCTGTTGGCGATTCAACCTGGACCATTCCCTGTTCCACTGCCTGTGCCAGTACCTCGGATATGGTACTCCTGGGAAGCTGGGTGGATTCCTGAATCTTTTCCTGGGTAGTACCCTGTTCAATGAGCACATCATGCACAATGATCAACAGGTGTGCCACACTCTGGGGAAACAGGGGATTCAATCCCATCCTGATTCCCCTGAAATACTCCCTTTTTAGTGCTATATACTCTAATGGTGGATGTTCCTCTACATGATCAGGTGCTACATTATTCTGTGAGGATACCAGATTGAGTGAATTAATGGAATGTTCGAGAATATTGATGGGAGCTGGTGACTCTGGAAGACTTCCTTCCTGGAACGAATCGGAAAAGAGCATGGTCCGATACGTGGAAAGGGTATTCTTCCGGATAGTATACATGAGCTCCAGATAAAGAGAAAATTCTGTAAGATACTCCCACAGTCGATTATATGAGGAATGCTCTCCTCTTTTTTTTTCTACTTTTTTCTTCATGGTATGTATCATCTGCACATCAATATCTGGTACATCTGTTCTTTTTTGCAGGATATCCAGCAGAAACTCCTGAGGGCTTCCCTGGTATTCGTAATAATGTTTTCGATCACCCATGAGTTTCACAGCACGTACCGGTACTGTCAGCTGAATCTTCTGCAGGGCAATAGATACGGAGGGCTTGGAATATCCTGTTAATTCCATGATTCTTTTTTGTGTTACCGGTCCCTTCTCCACAAGAATTGCTGCTAAACACCCGAAGAAATTGCGATGATATCTCTTTCCATGAGCGGTTTCCATATACTCTACAAATTCTCTTTTCAGATCATCCAGTGTCATGGTTGATCACCATTTTTTTTCTGGTTTATATATTGTGTTCTACATATATATTAATTTCGAAAGTTTTAAAAACTTACGAAATATATATATCACATGACTTCTGTACATGATGTGAAAGAAAATAATGTGTTTCGACGCCCGATAACTCCACAGGAACGGAGATTCCTCATGGCTCCAACTTCCCATATTTCACTGGGATTACAGGTAAGAGGGAACATATCAGAGAAGTCAGTGAGAGATGCAGTGAATAAGATGCTGGTGACCTATCCTCTCTTTGGTGTGCGTATAGTATGGAACGATGAGATGTCAGAATCGACAATAGACCATGCTGCTCCTGTTCCAGTAAAGGTATACAGGAGAAAATCAGAAATGAGCTGGCTGGAAGCATTGAACAGGGAACATGCCATCCCTGTGAATCTCACCAGGGGACCACTCACCCGAATTATCCTGGTGAACAGAGCTTCTCTGTCATATATATTTATCTTCTGTCATCATGCCATCTGTGATGGAAGATCACTGGAGCTTGCTCTCCGGGAAATCATGCTTCACCTCGGAGATCCTGACAGAATCCCTCCTGTATTGCCTGCTGCACCACCACAGACCCCTGATATATTTCCAGACGGTGTATCTAAGAGCAGGATAAAATCATGGTTTATCAATAGACTCAACAAGAAATGGACCAAAGAAAGGGTACTATTTGATCAGGAGGATTTACACAATATCTGGGAATCCTTCTGGAAAAACTCCAGCTATGGAGTTGAACTGGTCACTCTTGATCAGCAGGACACAGAGCGATTTCTGGAGGTCTGCAGAGCTCATGGGGTAACAGTAAACTCTGCATTGCTTATTGCCTTCGCAAAAGCCAGATGGGAAGCTGTAGAACCCTATACAGGAAAGATAAAAATCAGTACAGCTGTAGATACCCGAGACCGACTGGGAATTGATATTGGCAATGCTGTGGGACTTTATGCAGGTGGAATCACCACTCATTTTGACTATAAAGAAGAGAATTCCTTCTGGGAGAATGTCAAAACATATCACAGAAAGGTTCAGAAAACCCTGAAAGACAACAATGTTTTTGGTCCCATATTTGACCAGATTGCATTAGATCCCACACTAATTGATGCATTGCTCTTTGCCATGATTGGCGATCAGGTGGAATCTCACCAGAGTCGGTACGAAAAAATATCGACCTTTGCCAGACACCAGAAAGGATTGGTCGCACAATATCTCGATAAGTTTTCCAGTAACATCCCTGATGTTATGATCACCAACCTGGGTAGGCTTGCAGTACCCATTGAAATCCATGAACTGACAATTGAAAGAGCATACTTTACACCTTCTGCAGGGTTGAAGATGGAGATTGTTCTGGGTGTTGCTACTGCTGGAGGATGTCTTTCTGTGTCTCTAAATTACCATGATGGGTATATGGATGGTGCAAAGATTAAAAAAATACGGGAGAGAGCAGATACTATAATAAAAACACTGATTTCCTAAAGGAGGAGTGGTATAGCAGAGAATATTAGGAATATCACATTCAACACCAGTGGTGAAACGACCACTGGGTGAAAAAATGAGAATAAAAAGAGAAAAAAAGTGTACTATCCCCTTTGGAAAATCATGCTGTTCCATATTTTCTGAACAGAAATATTCCTACAAAGAGAATTATCACACTCATTGCACTGACAATACCTAAATCTGTGAGTACTGATGGACTGGTCACTGATGCACCCCGCAACAACAAAGAGGTTAATGCATCTGTTACATAATAACTGGGAACAAATTTACCTGCTGCCTGGGCTGTTGAAGATAATCCAAAGGTTACAAATGTTCCTAAAAACATCTGGGGTAGAATAAAGATGAAGGCAATTCCAGTGGCTGCTCCCGATGATCTGGCAAGGGTAGCAGTGATCAATCCGAATCCCACGCAGCACAGGGCAAAAACAGAGAGTATGAGGAAGGCAAAGAGGACAGCCCGGACATCTCCCTGAGGAGAATATCCCACTGCAAAAGCCATGGCAAAGACTACCACCACCTGGAGGATAGCCACAATCATGTAGGTGATCACCTGACTGGACATGAACTCGGCTGCTGTGGTGGGGGTGGTGGTTATCCTTCTCAATAATCCTGTCTCCCGATCACTGGTAAAGGATTGACCCACTGTCATGATTAAAAAGATAGCTGCATAGGCGAAAAGACCGGGTGCCATGAAATCAAACATGGTCATCTGTTGTGTCTCAATGAGAGCCGGTGTTCCGATGATAATGGGAATGGTAGATGCTGGCTGGTCTCCAGTCAGGAGAGTCACCAGGACCTGCTGAATGAGTGGTGGTACAGCTTGAGTGGCAAACAGAGATCCTTTATCAACATAGATATCCATGGTGGAAATCATCCATGCATCAGGATTATCTGGTGCCTCCTGAAAAGACTGACAGCTCTTCCCAAAGGATGCAGGTATGATGAGCAGGGCCTGAATTTTTCCCTGGGATAAATCTTCGTGTGCTGCTGCTTCATCTCCATAGTCTACCACCTGAATAATCTCCAATTTATCCATGGCCCCCACGAATTGTGCCGACCACAGAATATTTGAGGAACTATCCAAATCCAGGTTAATCACGCCCACATCATATACTGTAGACTGGTCTCCTCCCACTGCTCCAAAGGATAATCCAAAGGCCAGGGTCAGAACCACGGGAAACAGGATCAGCATGAAGAGGGTAGCAGGCTCCCTAATCATTTTTTTCAAATCTTTCTTGACAAAGGCGAACATTCGCTGTCTGTTTATCATCACAACTCCTCCCTGATGCGTCTTCCTGTCAGTTCGATGAATACATCTTCCAGATTCTGTGCATCATATTGCTTTTTTAATTCTTCGGGTGATCCCAGAGCGATCAGCGTTCCATAATCAATAATCCCCACGCGATCACAGAGTTCTTCTGCTTCTTCCATGTAATGAGTGGTGAGAATGATAGTTTTATCCCGGGTTTTGAGTTCTTTTATGAAATCCCACACGGCACGCCGGGATTGAGGATCCATAGCCACGGTGGGTTCGTCCAGAAATGCAATCTGAGGATCATGCACCAGAGCCATGGCCAGATTGATCCGCCTTCTCATTCCTCCGCTATATTTCGATACCCGCCTGTCTGCATTCTCGGTGAATCCAATCTTTTCCAGTAGCATGGTCACATTGGCATCCAGGGTATTTCCAGGGAGTGCATGGAGGCTCCCAAAAAACCGAACATTTTCCCTACCTGTGAGATAGGAAAAGACTGCAGTGTCCTGTGGGCATACACCAATCAGGGATTTCACCTTCTCTGGACTGGTGAGAACATCAAACCCTCCGACCATTATCCTTCCCCCAGTAGGGGGAATAATACAACATAATACATTGATAATGGTGGTCTTTCCTGCTCCATTGGGTCCCAATAATCCGAAAAGTTCTCCTCGTGGAACTCGCAGTGAAAGACCGTCCACAGCCTTGATATTCCCAAATGTCTTGGTGAGATGCTCAATAATAATCTGCTCTTCTCCTCTATTAGTCATTGCAGTGAATATCACTTTATATTTAAAAAGATATCTTCTGTATAAAAAATGATATCTACAGGGTTTATCATTATTATATTAGTAAAAATACATGTTTTTTATCACCTCTGCTGGAGGAGTAATGAAAAGGCCTAAAAGGTGACCTGAGAACAGAAAGAGTGCTATGTCAGGAACAGAGATTACCACAGTCTGCCCCCGGGATTGTTATGACCGCTGCTTCATGAGGGTCTCTTTGAAAGGAGACACACCTATCCGGGTATTCGGTGATAAAGAAAATCCCATCACTCAGGGAGTGTTGTGCAGAAGGGGATATGCAGACATAGAGAGAACGTTGAGCAAAGACCGGATTCTCTACCCCCACAAAAAGACGAAAAATGGATCTTTCATGAGAATCAGCTGGGATGATGCACTTTCAGGTATTGCTCAAATCATTCAGAAAACCATACAATCCAGTGGCCCGGAATCACTTCTCTTTATTCAGTGCAGTGGAAATGAAGGGGTCCTCACCGAATACTTTCCTCAAAGACTTTTCTATGCACTGGGGTGTACTCACACAGATGTGAGTATCTGCAGCAAATCCGGTCATGACGCATTATCCCTTCATTATGGATTGACCTATGGATGCGATCCCGATCTTCTTTCCACCATGAAGATCACTCTCTACTGGGGATTCAATGCTGCAGTGTCTTCCCCCCATCTTTTTCGATTATCCTGTGCCACTCAAAAACAGGAGGGAAGGGTGGTAGCAATCGATCCCCGATGGAGTAAAACTGCACGATCTTCCGATACATGGATTCAGGTGCAGCCCGGGGGAGATGTAGCCCTGGCCTATGGCATGATGAACTACATTATTGAAGAAGACCTCACAGATCACACATTTATTGAGAAGTATACCCATGGATTTGAACAGCTGGAACAGGAAGTCTCCACCTGGTCTATTGAGAGAATAGAAAAATATTCAGGAGTTTCCTGGGAATCCATACAGGAATTAACGTCCCTCTATGCACAAAACAATCCATCTGTGATTTTAATAGGTATTGGCATGCAAAAAAGTCTCCAGGGAGCAGAAGCAGTGCGGGCAATTTCACTGATTCCTCCCTTACTGGGTATTCACCGGGGATTCTTCTATACAAATTACCAGGGATGGCATGTGGATACTGGGTATCTGACAGGAGAAAAGCTCACAGAATCTTCGATACCTAAAATCAGTCAGGTGGCCCTGGATCATCACCTGGAAAAGAGGAGATTCCCTGTCATATATGTTCAGAATATGAATCCTGCAGAAACACTGCCTGATTCATCCAGAGTTCGAGCAGGATTCAAAAAGGCATTCCTCATAGTTCATGACACCCATTGGACTGAAACTGCACGATTGGCAGATATCATCCTGCCCGCTCCCACCTATTACGAAAAGGATGATATTTCATTGCCCTACAGTCACCGGTATGTGAGAAAGGCCAATAGAATCATTGCTCCCCAGGGAGAGAGTAAATCTGAAGTATGGGTAATGACCCAGCTTTCACGCCTGCTGCATCGAAATGAATCTTATCTTTTTGAGGATCCCTGGAAGGCAGTGGAACACAGTTTTACAGGTGCACTGGCAGAGGGAACAGTTACAGATCTTCTACAGGGGAACATGGTAAAAATGAAGATGTACCCACCGGATGAATATCAAACTCCTACAGGAAAAATAGAATTGTATTCCACTCTGGCTCAAAGGAGAGGAGTCAATCCACTTCCAGTGCACAATCCAGATAAGTCAGATGGATTCCTTTTTCTGAATTCATCCACACAACATTACACCCACACCCAGTTTCAGGATGTCCACGGGAACATACCTTCCATAGTTTTCATCAACATAGAGGATGCTCGAAAAGCACACATTCAGGATAATGATGTGGTGGAACTCTCCAATGAGAGAGGATCTATCAAAGTAAAGGCAATTATATCCAATTCAGTCCCTCCAGGTGTATTATGGTCACCTCGTCAGTACAGGGACCTGGAAGGTATTCCCCAAAATACAATCATTCCTCCTATAACTCAAAAAATCGGTGGGGGACCAATCTTCAACAGTACCCGGGTGTCCTTTCAACTGGCATCCTCAGACAATGATAACCCATAAAAAAGAAGAGACCCTGATAACGCAAGGAAGCTCTGTGAGGAGCTCCATCTTCTTTCGAAGTGGTTTTCTTTCAGTTCCTTTCAGAACTGAGATCTGCTCGCATTGACACGAAGTCTTTGCGCGCTCTCCTTACAGAGCCAACACTATTATCTCAAGGATATATATAAATCTTTCGGTTCCGAGGTGTTACAGTTAATTATAATTAAAAACAAATTTCTACTGGAACTTTTTTTTCTAAATACTGTAAAAATTGAGATAAAACTGATTTTTTCATTGAAAATGTTAATTAAATGCTATAGGAAGAAAAAAATAAATTTCAATATAGAAACTATTATTTATTTTTCTTTCTTTTCCACACAAGAATTTTAACTGATACAAAAGTGGGTACACAATATCAGTTAATCCTTCCATGTCTGCTTCATCACCGGATTTTTGTGGAGATACCCATCCCTCACTGCTGGGGAAACGCTATTAAAAATACATGAAAAATTCACACACACAGAACACGTATATTTCCGTAAGGTCCAGACAAACAGTATGACTGCCCAGAAGGCTATCAGTGCATATTCTATCTGACCACCAGCCAGAAGAAAAGGGAATGGATACCCTGCAAAAATTATGACTCCAATAATGAACTGTACCTTTTCCCCTCTGGTTATAGGTTCAGGATGATAGGGCCAGAGTTTGAGAGAACCATAATTTGCTATACAGTGCAGTACACGACTGTCTTCAGCATAGAAGGGGCAGTGACTGCATAATATTCTAATTTCCCAGACTTCAAAAAAGAATATCCAGAATCCAATCCATCCTATGATATACCATACATATCCTGCCCTGATCATACCCAGAACAGAAGGGAGTACAATCATGACCACCAGCGCCAAAAAATGAGCCAGATCGGATATTGTAAATCGACATTTTAATGTTCCTGCAATAACACAATCATCACATACCGCAGGAGAATCCCACGTACAGAGATGATATGGATTGTGAGCATCCTTCATAGGTAACAACAGGTATCCAGACAGTACTGAATCCATAAAAGACTATGGGATGTGAGATCAATTGACTCTCCCGTACCTACTCAATACATATGAAAAAAAGAGCTGGCTCATATCATGTTCTGGATATCAAAGAGATCATGCTCTGCTGTCTGTTCCTGGAGATACCATGAAATACTACATACCATGGTTACTGAATATCTGCAAGAAATCTCTTCAGCTGTGTCATATATTCTCCATTTTTCACAGTTTTTGCAGGAATACTCACAGTACTGAGGGGATGTTTGCCACAGAGATGCTCCATTTCCCTGAAAAGACCTAATTGATCTTCATCTCCATTTGTTGAAAAGAAAGCAACAGCAGGAAATACCTCTCTATACTGGTGGATATATGTCCGTATGGGAACAGAAAGGGTACCAGCCCATACTGGGGTACCAATGAGAATCAGGTCAAATTCTGCTGGAGCATTCTCTGGGGGAGTAATCGTGGTCAATTTTTTTCTATATGCCTGATATCCAGAACGCATGAATCCTATAAATCCATATCTATTCTGAGTATCTTTAATTTCTTCTATAGGGCAGTCCAATAATGCTGCCAGCTTTTCAGCAACAGTTCTGGTAGTCCCTGTTCTCGAATAATACACTATCAGTGAATTCATCTTATCACTTTCTTTCCTCTGTTCCCACATTTATATTTTTTTTCCAGATTGCATAGGTATAGCAAATATGTCCATTCCTTTCAGAGCAATCCATCGTATGCATGTGTTGACACTTTGTGCATTGAAAAAGCATAGGCTGACTGGAATGAGTGTAAAAAAAATAAAAAAATTCCCAATTATTCTATCTTTATTCCCTTCAGATATTCAATTCCCAGTTCTTCAATGAAAAATCTATCCTCATAGGTGAGCACAGGATCGATAGTTGCAATTTCGTCCAGCGAATAACTGATTCTTCCAGATTCTGTAATGAAGATAACAGTAGATGTTCCTTCCTTACATAGTGCCTTGTCCAGAATGAACTGCAATGGCACCTGGGAATGAGTGTTTTCTATGACATCTTCCAGTCCATAATAGAGATTGAGATCCCGAGCAGAAAAGGTGATGAGATTGAAAACTTCCCCATATACAGAGAAAGAATCTTCTTTGTCCACAAATTCCACGATTTTAAGGAATTTCAACCAGTTGCATTTACACCCATAAAAGGGATCCACAATAATCTTGAGAGGGCCACCTTCTTCTTTTCCTACAGGAGAACCTTCCTTGCGATATGCCAGAATGACATCCACCTCAGAGGGTATACTCACCAGGTACCCATCGTGAGAGATGAAGTTAATCATATCTCCACTCCCAAACTGTCGGGCCAGAGGACCTTCCCAGTTGATTTTTATCACTTCTTTCTCAATAACTGTCTCTGTAATAGTTTTGTGATCATATGAGGAAAAATTTTCCAGGGTGTATTCAGTGACTGTGTCATCGATGACGGTAACAGTCCAGGATAGATCCTCGGGAACAGCTTCCTGTCCAACACATCCCAGTAGAAAAAAGAAAGGAAAGAGCAGAATGATTCGTTTCATAGTATTTCAATCTCCCCCAGGTCTTTTACCCAGTATTTAGAAGCATACCCGGGCATGATCAGGGAAAAATCGTCTGTCACCAGTATGTCCTCGTTGGCATATACTTCATTGAAATCCAGTTCAACAGCATATCCATCCCGTGCTTTGAATACAATAGTGGCTGCATCATCTTCATATCGTGCCTGATTCAATAATGTACGCAATGGTACACCTTCAAATGTTTTCAGTTCATCCTTGAATTCTGCTTCTACTGTTTTCTTTTCGAATCGTGCAAAATCTTCCACAGTCAATGCCAAGGTAACCTTCGTTTTTCCATGAATTATCAGTGCGTTTTCCGTACCAATCAATTTGATGGTACTCAGATAGGACATCCACAATTTTCCAGGTTGATCCGGTATGACTAACCGTATGGGTCCTCCATCTTCCAGAGTCAACTCTTTCCCATCCATTTCATAACAGAGATATGCATTCTGAATGTCTCCCATCTTGAGGGTGATCATGTATCCATCTTCTGCAATGAAGGAAATGTATTCTGGATTGGCACCATATTGATTTAGTAATTCCATCAATTTCCGTCCTTTCCACGTGTTTTCTATTTCTGTACCTGTAGATTTCACCAGTACTGCAGTGAACTCCTCTGGATTTTCTTTCAAATCGCTGATGCTGATGGAGCCTGAAGTCAGTCCACTGATTGCCACACTGTGCTGAGATTCTTCTGTAGCCTGATCCTGTTGCTGACCAATACATGCAGATGCCAGCATCATGGCAAAAAGCAGTACTACTACTTTTTTCATAGTATCACCAGAGTGCTGTGTATCGTAACCTTTATAAACGTTATGTTTATCTGGACATATCGATGAAAGTATATGTAGTGTTCGGGTTGATCCTGGTTGCAGTAATAACTGTAGTTTCCCATTTCCCTAGTGGATATCCTGTATATGATGCAGAAAAAATCACCGGAACCAGCGAATTTCCCTTCACCTTCGTGTATTTTGGCGATAATCAACCCCGGGAAGGAAAAGAACAGTCTCCTGTTTTTATCAATATGATTGCAGCCATCAATGAAGAAGCTCCTACCTTCGTCATTGGAGGGGGGGACTATGTATCAGATGGAACGCCTGAGAATTTCGAAAGCTTTCTATCTGTTGTTCATAAATTACAGGCTCCCATTTTTTATGTATGCGGAAACCATGATGATTCTCCCTCTTATGAGCAGTATCTGGGTAATCGAGTATATACACTCACCTATGGTGAGAGTATATTTATCATCCTGGATAACTCATCCAAGGTCTTCTCTTCAGACCAGCTGGAATTTTTAGAATCGCAGTTGAAACAGGAATATAGCCACAGATTTGTCTTTGCTCATATTCCTCCCTTCGATCCAGAGGGATCCGAACAGATGGTTCATCCAGAGGCATTCATAGAAATCATTAAAAAGTATGATGTGGATTACGTGTTCTGTTCCCATATTCACAGTTTTTATGAAACATGCATTGGGGATGTCCCCTTGATCATTTCCGGAGGAGCTGGAGGACCATTGCGAGATGGGTATCATCATTTCGTGGTGGTGGAAGTGGGAGAAACAGTCGCCTATAGAATAGTGAGGTGCGAGACATGAAATACTATTTTACAACCAATGATCTGGTAAAAATAGCCATCCTGTCGGCACTGGGAGGAGTCAGTTCTACCTATATTGGATATCTGGGAAACCTGGTCAATCGGTTCCTGGGTGTCCCCTTTGGTGCAGGTCAATTTATGGCAGGATTACACATTTTCTGGATTATCCTGGGATTTGGATTGATAAAAAAAGAAGGAACCTGTACCATGATCGGGATTCTCAAAGCACTGGTAGAACTCTTTTCAGGGGGAAAACTGGGAGTATTTGTGATAATACTCAGTGGCGTCCAGGGAATCATTGCCGATATTCTCTTTTTCATCTTACGGAAACGCAATGTGGTAACCTATGCTCTGGCAGGCGGGATCTCCACTACCGCTAATGTACTCATCTTTCAGCTCTTTTTTGTACCCTATACTGCATATACATTTTTCTTCCTGATTGCTCTGATCTCCTTTATCTCTGGAGTAGCCTTTGCAGGCATCTTCGGGTACAATGTTCTCAACATTGTGGAGGGAAAGGAACAGAAATATAGTATTAAAAAAGTCACCACCCTGGTGGTGTGTGGTGTTCTCATGGTGGGGGGAGTGTATTACTATTCATTTATCTACGAGGGAAGTGAAAAAATCCAGGTGGGAGGTGCAGTTTCAGAGCCCTATTCCTTCTATTACCAGGATTTTTTAGATGAAGAAATCACTATCCTGGCTGAAATGGTGGGACAGTACAAATATGAACCAGAAACTGAATATACCGGCATACCACTCGCTGTCATTGTAGAAAAAGCAGGTCCTGAAGGGAATACGGTACGCATCACAGCAGGTGATGGATATACCGTAGATTTTTCAGTGAATAGTATTGACGAGTGTATTATCACCCAGGAACGGCGATTGATTGCCAAGGGATACGAGGGAAGCTACTGGGTGCAGGATGTTGTGGAAATTATGATAGTATGATACAAATTACTGATTACAGTTTCTCCTATGATACAGCATGGGTACTCAAGCATATTTCACTGACCATTGATAACCAATTAGTAGTAATTACCGGTAGAAGTGGGAGTGGAAAATCCACCCTGGCTTTGAGTATTGCAGGGTTCCTCAAAGACCAGGGTCATCACACAGGAGAAATACTCATAGATGGAAGAGATATTCATCAGTACGATCTGTATGAATTGTCTCAGATGGTGGGAATTGTCCAGCAGGATCCCGAATCCCAGATATGCACCATGAGCGTGGAAGATGAACTGGCCTTCGGACTGGAAAATCTGTGCAGATCTCCATCAGACATTAGAGAACGAACGGAATGGGCACTGAGTATTGTGGGAGGAACATATCTCAAGGAGAGGGATACCTCCACCCTGTCTGGAGGTGAAAAACAGAAAGTAGCTATTGCCTCTATACTGGCTATGAAACCCATGGTCCTCATCTTCGACGAACCCACCAGTAATTTAGATGTTCCCACCACGCGAGAGATCATGGAGGTCATCACCCATATAAAACAGAAAACAGATATTTCTGCAATCGTCATAGAACATAAATGGAAATCCATCTACACATTTGCAGATTCATTCTATGAAATGAATCATGGAACACTCCATCCCATCACTACCCCACCCTCCTTCCAGTATCCCCCTGATGGAACACCATCTGATCCAGGATCCACGGTGCTGGACATTGAATCGGTGACCTTTTCATATGATGGAACTCCCCTCCTCACGGATGTATCTCTCCAGGTACGGGAAGGAGAAATCATAGGGATAATGGGTGCCAATGGATCGGGAAAAACCACGCTCCTCATGTGCATCATGAATTTCCTCCAGTATACCGGAAATATACTCTTGCGGGGCCAGTCGTTAAAAAATAAAAAAACTGCCCATATTGCGCGATCTGTGGGGATGATTTTTCAGAATCCAAATCACCAGATATTTGAAAATACTGTGTATCGGGAGGCTGTCTTTGCTCCACACAATTTTAATATTCACGCTCCTGTTGATCATCTGCTGGAAGAAGCGGGGCTCTCTACATACAGGGAGAAGAACCCCTTCCGGTTGAGTTACGGGGAGAAGCGACGATTGAATATCATTTCTGTCCTCTCATATTCTCCAGAAATCATGCTGCTGGATGAACCTTTCATCGGACAGGATTATGAAAATGTATCCCTGATCATGGGATTACTGAAGGGAAAAACCTGCATTATCGTCCTTCACGATCCATTCATTGCCCGGACATTCTGCCATCGGGTTTTTGAATTGAAAGGAGGTTCACTGCATGAAATTAAATCCTTTGACTAAATTCATCACCGTCATCTGGTACTGTGTGCTGCTCTTTCTCATTGAAAATGTTTTTATACTGGCAGGATTGTGCATGCTCCCCCTTTTCGTTTCCATGAAGTATTTCAAGCTCAGCAGGTTCATACTCCTGTTCTCATTAATCATATTTGTCCTGAATGCAGTGTTTATTCCTGGAGATTACACGTACAAGATAACCTACTCGCTGAGGATTATGTTCCGATTCCTGGGAATCGTGGTATCTGGATTATTATTTTCACGAGAAGATCCCAATGAATTTGCCCATGCCCTCATGAAGGTAGGACTCCCCTACCGGTACGGCCTGACCATGGTCCTCACCTTCCGGTTGATCCCTTTATTCAGTTCAGAATCCATGATGATCAAGAAAGCCCAGATGGCCCGGGGAGTGAATCTGGAAGGAATCTCTTCCATTATTAATCTCATCACATATACGTTCATTCCCTGGATTCATTCTGCGCTGGAACGGGCAGACGCTCTCACCCTATCCATGGAGGGCCGGTGTTTTGGTATGTACAGGAAAAGAACCTTTTGTAAGGAATCCTCATTCACGTATACAGACGGGTTGTGGCTGATTTTTTTGACCTTGATCCTGATCATACTTTCTTTGGGGGTGATCCTACCCTCATCATAACGGGGGAAAAAGGTGTGGGAAAGACCACACTCCTCCAGAAGGTCATACAGAAATCTGATGCCTCCTTTTACGGTATACTCAGCCAGCGATTCCAGAAAGGATATTATGTTACAGACATACAAACAGGTGAAACTAGAATTCTCTGTTCAACAGATCCTGTTGGGATCAAGATACGGAGATTTTATTTTGATCCTCAATCACTAGCATTCATAGAAAGGAGCCTTCAGAGAACAGGTGATATCCTGATCTACGATGAAATAGGATGGATGGAAACAGAATCTGCCTTTGATATCTGGAAATACCTGAGAGAACCGGCTTTACTCATTGTACGACAAGAACTGGTAGATATGGTCTCCCGGAAATTTCCAGTCACCCTCTTCACTGTTACCGAGGATAATAGAGATATCTCTGTGGACATACTGGTAGAAAAAGTGTCTCACATGACATGATGGACTGGAAAAAGAAGCTGCATTTACCAACCTTTAAAAGGATGCTCATGAATCAGTCCCGATGGAAAGAATAGATTTCACAGAGATGGATATTTCACAGGCTATCCGCCATATTGCACTTCCCTCCATCCTGGGCATGTTTTTCGGTACACTCTACAATCTGGCAGATATTTTCTGGGTGGGAAAACTGGGATATGAGCAGATAGCTGCTGTTGCTCTCTTTGGAATCTATTTTGAATTTGCCGTGGTGTTCAATGAAGTGGTGGGTGTGGGAAGCGTGGCCCTCATTGCCCGTCACTATGGAGCAAAAAGGTATGAACGGGTAAATGAAGTAGTCAAACAAACTATTTTCCTCAAATTAATCATAGCGGGAATCTTCTGCATCACCGGTGTCGGCCTCATCAGATATATTATGGAGGCTCTGGGTGCCCAGGGAGCAGTCATTGCATATGGTGTCTCCTATGGACAGATCATGTCTGTGGGATTTATTTTCATGCTTTCCAGCTTCACCTTTTTTACAGCCATGCGGGGTGTGGGAGATGCACAGACTCCCATGAAGATCATGATCGTATCCAACCTCATCAACATGGTGTTAGACCCTATCTTCATATTGATTCTGGAATGGGGAGTGGCAGGAGCAGCGTTTGCATCTGTACTCTCTCAGATGTTTACCTTCGCCCTGGGACTCTCCATAATTACCTCTGGAAGACATGTTGTCCACATTTCCACACCCATTCGCTTTGATTTTTCCACCATGAAGACCATACTGTCCATTGGTCTCCCCACAGGCGCTGAAGCCCTCATCCGAAACATTTCCAATTTAATCACCATCAGAATCATTGCTGGATTTGGTATGGCAGTGCTGGCAGGTGTGGAAATCTGTCTGCGACTCATGGGGCTGGTATGGATGCCCCTCATGGGGTTGAATCTGGCATGCAGCACCCTGGTGGGACATAATCTGGGAGCAGGAAAACCTGAGCAGGCAGAAAAAACTGCATTGAAATCAGGTTACATGGGGGCTGCAATCATGATGGGTGTGGCAGTATTGTTTTTCGGAATACCAGGATATCTGGTATCATTTTTCAATAATACTCCGGATGTGGTCCAGGCGGGAATAACCTGTTTCAGATATGTCTCCCCCTTCCTGGCCTTTTTAGGATTTTATATCCCCCTCAGCGGGGCATTTTATGGTTCGGGAGACACCAATCCTCCCATGATCATAACCTTACTCATGACCTTTGGTTATCAGGTCCCTCTCATGATCGCTTTATCTAGAATTATAGGAGTGCATGGTGTCTTTTTGGCCTATGGTTCTGCCATGCTGGTGGGGTTGATCCTGCTGTTGATCTGGTTCTTTAGGAGAAAATGGAAAGAAAAGAAAGTGGACCAGGATGCACCTGGTGATACAGTGATGTGACCTGTATCTGCACGAGGATAATTCTGGAGAATAACATATATTCTTAATGAAAAAGAAAAGGTAATACTATGTATCCTGTAGCAATCGAGGAAGGTACCACAGGGATGTGGTATGGTCGATTCATTGATTTTCCGGGAACCCATGCACGGGCCCGGGAAAAAGCACTCCTTCTGCAGGAATTATCAGCTGAATTACAATATCATATACAGTGGCTCCGTCGTCACGGTGAAAAAATTATCACCAATTCCACACCAGACATATATATAGCAGAGGAAGTAACAGGGATTCGGGAACTGGGAGAATCTGGTGGAGAGGTAGCACTCTTCCAGTATGATATGCACACTGTAACACAGGCAGAAGCAGACTCCTTTTTTCGGCTCATGAATTATTCGAGAAATGATTTTACTGCTCTCATCCAGTCCATACCGAATAATACACTCTCATGTGTGCCAGAAGGAAAACAGCGGAGTATAGTTGATATTATTCACCATGTATGCAATGCTGAAGAATTCTATATTTCTCGATTGGGGAAAAATGCAGATCACCTATTCAATGCATACAGTGGGATGAGAGAAGAATCCAGGAATACCCTCCCTCCGAAAAAGAGAATGGATACGGTGAGAACTGCAGCACTACACACCCTTCAGGAAATTCTTCAGAAAGGAAAGTGCCCTCTGGTATTTACCCGCTCTGAATATTGTGTCTACCCAGATGAGAAATGGACTGTCCACAAGGTATTGAGACGATTCCTGGAACATGAACGGGAGCATTACTACAATATTAAGGAATATCTTCACCAGCCACCTCGGGAACTCCCGTGAAAATCCTGCATCAAAATACTCTGCTGGGTAAGGGAATGTTTTTATAATGGGTTCCTAGATACATCATGAAATCCAGCGATCTGGGACTCCTGGGTGTGGCATTTGTCTGGGGATTCACCTTTGTGGCAGTAAAAGAATCCCTGGAATTCGTGTCACCTTTTACCTTTCTTTTTTACCGGTTTCTTCTGGCTTTTCTCCTTCTCATTCTGGTTTCATTCAAGAAAGTAAAGCACATGGATCGGGTAATCCTCACCCATGGAATCGTTATTGGTATCTTTTTATTTTTGGGTTATGGATTTCAGACCATGGGTCTGCAATATACAACCCCTGCCAATACGGGATTCATTACCGGATTATCGGTGGTTATTGTTCCCTTTCTTTCCATTTTTTTTCTCAAGAAGATTCCTCCGTTAACTGCCTGGATAGGTGTATTTTGTGCACTGGTGGGATTGTTTTTCCTTTCATTTCAGAAATTATCAATGGATTTTGGAGATTTCCTGGTATTGCTGGGTGCCTGCTCCTTTGCCATGCACCTCATCCTGGTGGGTAAATACTCCCCCCAGCATGACCCCTTCCTGCTCACCACCACTCAAATTGGTACTGTGGCTGCACTCTCCTGTCTCCTGGGAACACCCTCTTCCATGGTATTCAATACTCCTGTGGTGAAGGCCGTGATCATTACCGCAGTATTTGCTACTGTCCTGGCGTTTTTGATCCAGACCACGGCTCAAAAACATACTCCTGCCACCCGAACTGCTGTCATTTTTGCCATGGAACCCGTGTTTGCTGCACTTTCATCCTATATCCTCATACACGAAGTATTCACCGTGCAAAAAATTGTAGGTTGTGGTCTCATTCTCCTGGGAATGATTATAACAGAAATGAAATACAGGTAAACAGACCCAAAGGTTTTAGTGGGTATCTGGAGAAAAGAATGCAGTGATAGATATGCTGCAAGAAGTGCTCACCGTGTATGAATGCCTCGATGACCCTCACGTCGATGGTCATACAGTGGCTTCTCTGTTTTCTCATGCTCATGTAGAAACAGTCACCGCTCCTCACACAGGAACTGATACTGGAACTAAAACTGGCACTGAACCTTCGTCTACTGATTTTATCAAAATTGAATATGGATCTGGGTCTCCTGTTCTGGGAATTATTGGCCAGCTGGGAGGAATTGGGGCAGAAGGAAAAACAGGCCTTGTATCTGATGCAGAAGGGGCTCTCACCATTCTGGCCTGTGCTCACTACTGTGAAACACATGCTGTAGATATGACAGGGACAGTCATTTTCACCACCCATATCTGCCCTCGAGCTCCTATCATTTCACATGACCTGGTTGATTTCATGGGAGGACCCCTTGAAAATTCTGTTATGATGGACCATTTTACAGATGAAAGGATGGAAGTTATCTTATCTGTGGATACCACCCGGGGAAATAGAATTATCAACCATAAGGGCTTTGCACTCTCACCCACAGTAAAAGAAGGATATATTTTGCGGGTGAGTGAAGATCTCCTGAATATCCAGCAGCGGGTGACAGGCAGGCTCCCCGTGGTATTTCCTATTACTACCCAGGATATCACTCCCTATTCCAACAAGTGTTATCATCTCAATGCCATCATGCAACCCTCCATAAGAACCCCAGCTCCTGTGGTGGGTGTGGCCATTACAAGTGAGGTGACAGTAGCTGGATGTGCCACAGGCACCCATCAGGTCATGGATGTAGAAGCTGCAGCCCGATTCTGCCTGGAAGTGGCAAAAGAATATGGGAAGGGACGGTGCAGCTTTTATGACAGAAAGGAATTTGAGACCTTGAAAACATTATATGGATCTCTAGAACATTTGCAGAAGTGAATGGGTAATATGTTAAAAAAAGGAAAATATGCTACCGTGGCCAGATACAAAAACAAACTCAGGATAACATATTCCTGAGCAGAGAAGAAGGAAGTAATATAAAAAAGAAAATCAGGATATTAGCTCAATCTCAATATTTACTCCTTCAGGAACCCTGACACGCATTATCTGTCTCATTGTCCTCTCATCTGCATCAATTTCTATGAGCCGTTTGTGAATGCGCATTTCCCACCGTTCCCACGTGGCTGTACCTTCACCATCGGGCGATTTTCTGGTAGGTACACTGAGTTTCTTTGTGGGGAGAGGGATGGGACCTGAAAGGTCTACCCCTGTTTTTTCTGCAATTTTTCGTACTTGGTCGCAGACATCATCCAGCTTTCTCGGCTCTGTTCCTGCGAGACGTATTCTGGCTTTCTGCACCTGATCCACTCTTAGCCTGCTTTGTGAATAGCTACACACACACCGACAGCTACTGTCTGTCCCATGTCCCTGATAGCAAATCTACCCATCTGTGGAATTTCTTTGAAAATTTCAATGACCATGGGTTTTGTCGGTCGTATCTCCACCAGTGCTGCGTCTCCTGATTTCAAGAAGCTGGGATTTTCTTCCTGTACTGAACCCGTCTTGGGATCCAGTTTTGCAGCAAGCTGCTCGAAGGTGCATGCAACCTGGGCAGTGTGACAGTGGAATACCGGTGTATATCCAGCAGTGATTGCGGTGGGGTGGCTAATAACTTGAATCTGAGCTCTGAAACTGTCCTTTGGTCGAACAACGCTAGGAGGTGTATCTGTATGACCCAGTACATCGCCTCTCCTGATATCCTGTTTTCCGACTCCACGGACATTAAATCCAACATTGTCACCAGGTGTTGCCTGTTGTAAGGACGTGTGGTGCATTTCGATGGATTTCACTTCTCCTGCAATGGATTTACCGAGAATGGATGTTGCGGGTTCAAAAATCACCTGGTCTGTGACCTTCATGACCCCGGTTTCCACCCGGCCAACAGGTACAGTGCCTACACCTTTGATGGTGAATACATCCTGTACTGGCAATCGAAGTGGTTTGTCCAAAGGTTTTTCCGGGGGCTGTAATTTGTCCAGTGCCTGGAACAGTGTGTCACCCTTCCACCATGACATGGAATCTGATGATTTCATGACATTGTCACCATTGAAGGCAGATGTGGGAATGAATATAGTCTTTTCAGGATCGTAGCCAATTCGTTTCAGCAATTTCTCAGATATATTTTTTTTCAATTCTTCAAACTTTTTCTGGTCATAATTAACCAGGTCCATTTTATTTATATTGACGATCAATTGGTTAATACCCAGTGTTTTCGCCAGAAAGCCATGCTCGATGGTTTGGGGCATGATGCCATCCTTGACATCAACTACCAACACAGCAGCGTCAGCTTGAGAAGCACCAGTGATCATGTTCTTGACGAAATCTCGGTGGCCCGGACAATCTACAATAGTGATATAGTTCTTGTCGGTCTCAAATTTCTTATGAGCCAGATCGATAGTCACTCCTCGCTCACGTTCTTCCTTCAGATTGTCCATGACCCAAGCAAATTTGAAGGTCTTACCCTTTTCACCCATTTCCTCGAATTTCTTGATCATGGTGTCTCTGACATCTCCATGCTCAAACATCATTCTACCAATGAGTGTGGACTTTCCGTGATCCACATGTCCAATGAACGCCACGTTAAGGTGGGGTTTATCTTCAGCCATTTTTCTGACCTCCTTTTATTTTTGAAGGTTCTCATCCTTTTTAAATGTTTCCATATAAGCTCGAAAGCAGAAATGCTCTTCTCTTTTAGGGCTCTATGCCCTCGCAACTGCTTTTGATTCGTTACAGAAAGCAGGACCTTTCATCTCTCTTATGACTATTTAAATCTTTCCCTCTTTTGTTACTAAAATAAAGTGGAGACTCCTGTACTATCAATAGCTGGAAAGAGCTCCATTTTTTCATGATATAGAAATTATTTTGTGGGTTGTTGTTCAAGACACAGCATCAGTAAAGAGGTAATATCTCTCTTCCTTCTTTCAATACACGGAATCATAGAAAACATTCTCGAAGGAGAAGTGGGCCCGTTGAGATTCGAACTCAAGACCTCCGCCTTGTAAGGGCGACGTCATAACCAACTAGACTACGGGCCCTGCTGTTTTACTGTAAAGCATCTTTTTAAATCTTTGTATGAGAGAATGAAATATCTGTGATACTTTTACATATCGTTTATGCACACTGTAACAGGATCTGGCTTCACATAGTTACTGTAATATGTTCTGATAATCCACTGGGAACTTCCATGGAAAATATTTTTCTGCTCCCCATAGAGAAATAGATACCCTGGTAATCTGTACCTAACCTCATAGTGTGTAAGAGATGTGGAAAATTTCCAGAAAGCATTACAGTATCTACTCTTCCTTTATTTTCTCCCTGTTTTATTACCAAAGCGGGAGCAGCTGCTACACTGAAATCTCCTGAAATAGGATTTGCAGTGTGAATCCCCATAGCTTTATCTACATATATTTTGGTTCCCTCAAATAACTCATCTTTTTTATATTTTCCACCTTCCAGCATAATATTTCGGTCTTTTGTTTGGGGTGGAACTCTAAAAGAGGTTCTCACCCCATTTCCTGTGCTTTTTTTTTCACTTTTGGCTCCATCTTTCAGATCATAGAGAAATCCCTTCAGGATTCCTTTGACAATAAGAGGAAGCCGGGAACTCACCACTCCCTCATCATCGAATGATCCACTTCCCAATCCCCACGGCCTGGTGGGATCATCTATGATAGTCACTTCTTCTGATGCCACCTGCTGACCACAGATTCCTTCGAAGATAGATTGACCAGTTCTCACCTGTTCACCCATCAATGCAGGTATTGTGGTGAACCAGAGGAGAGGTGCAATAACATGAGGACTCAATATCACCGGATAATGGAGCTGGTCTGATCCCCATTTTTTTCTCATGTGATGTACTTTTCCTCCAGCTGTCCTCCCCACTTCTTCAAAATCTATATCCAATTTACGACTGCTCCTGATCTCACGGGCTCGTAATGAAGTACCTGGTATAGATGTATGTACCCCACAGGATAGTATTGTTGAATCCTCATCTGTGAGTACACCTTCCGTATTGGCCACCACCCGGTAGTGAGTTCCTAATATCAGTTCTCCATGGGCAAGTGCAATATCATTTTTTACAGCAGATACTCCCTCATGCAATGCATTGAGAAAATCAGTGCCTGTTCCGTCTGCAATTTCACAGATAATATTGGAATCACAAACCGGAACTGATATTGCTTTTTGAGGATGAGGTAATTCTACATCACATACAGGTGAAAGTGATGCCAGTTCGATAGCTCGGTTCACCCCACATGTTTCATTTCCTGGAACACAGTATCCAAATCCTACTCTCCCTTCTTGTACGACTCGTATGGCAAGACCCATTTCTTCGGTCTGAGAACTGCTGGAAAGCTCACCTTTTTCAAATTCGTGTATGAGTGTATTCTGGATGCTCCCAAAAACATCTCCTTTCACTCTGCATTTTTTCATTACTGCTATTGCTGTTTTCACATTGTCTATGAAATTCTCATTCATGCCCGTCCCCCCACAGAAATGGTGTCCAGAAGAGCATGCGGTCCTCCACTGGATACTGGAATAATCTGTCCTTTTCCACATTCACTGGCTTTCATTTTGAAATCACTTGATAGCCCGGATATAGATTGCAAAGCAGAAAGAATGGATCCGCTGAAGCTGACATCCCTCAAGGGGACAGTGAGTTCACCTTTTTCAATTTTATATGCTACCTGGGCATTGAATTGAAATGTTCCCTGAGCAGGATCTACTTCTCCTCCCCGAGAAGATTGGGCATATATTCCGGTACCTGCCTGTTCTATGAGTTCTTCAAGGGATCGGGTACCTGGTTTCATCATGGTATTACTCATCCTCACCAGCGGTTTTACCCTGAAATCTTCGGCTCTGGCACCTCCGTTTGAATTCCTCCCCAGTTTCCATGCACTTTCCCTATCCAGAATATAGTCAGTACATATCCCATCTTTTACCAATATTCTGGGGACTGCCTTCGTTCCTTCATCATCGAAGGGATATTGACCATACCCTTTCATAGTTGGGTCATCTGTGATAGTCACAGATTCTGCAGCAATTTTTTCGCCAATTTTACCCTCGAGGCAACTGTGAGAGCTGGCCACCACATCTCCTTCGGCTGCATGCCCCAGTGCTTCATGAATGAATATTCCAGTAAGATGTGGATCCATAATCAACGACATATGTCCTGTAGGAGGTACCTGTGCGTGTAGAAGCGCTTTCAATCGGTTGAGAATGATATCCTTCCTGGCAAAAGCCTCCTTTACTATTTCGAATCCTCCCGTATTGCCTATTTTTTCTACCACTCTCTGCAGGGAATCATTTTTCCCCACCACAGTCGCAGAAAGATACACTCGGGGGATTTTCATGGTGATGTGAGTTCCTTCACTGGAATATATCTCTTTTTCTAGCAGCACATCATGATATTCTAATGTAACAGATTGAACACTATCTTCCTGTAAATTATTATCAAATTCCTTTAAAAATAATATTTTTTCTTCTGGACTGATATCAAATATATTTTTTTTCATAGGAATAGCCCGGTTTTCCTTAATAATTTCTCTATCTGAAAGTCCTATCTTTTCATTTTTCGATTTAGAAATCCACTTGGCCATAGATAATGCTCTTCGAGCTGATTTTTTAATAGTATGAAAATTGGAGCTGGCCATATATCCCCAACCATTTTCAACGAGTGTTCTCACCATGAATCCTTCCTCTTGACCCCGTCTGACCAATGTAGGTTCCCCATTATGTACTGTAATCACTGTTTTATCCTGTTTTTCCTTCCGTATATCACAGAAATGAGCACCATTTTCCATTATATAATGTGTGATTTCTTCAAGATACATGATATCTTGGAAGATAAAGACAATATAAATCTTAGGATACTCAGATGTTGGCAAGGGTATAACAATCTGATGCATATCTCTT
>AZIF01000276.1_pt1 | contig 32130 bp, 41 predicted proteins | sample 359031 | NCBI WGS metagenome assembly AZIF01 (sample SAMN02429710, study PRJNA222658) | marine sediment metagenome | biome: Sediment sample; isolation source: sample MGS-PRI from oil contaminated site at the harbour of Priolo Gargallo... | place: Italy: Priolo | collected 2011-03-08 | depth 6 m m
TCACAGTGAAAATTACCTCTCCGATGATGTTACTCTGGAAGAGACCACCCTTCATCATTCAGTGGTCTTTCCACATGTTTCATTGAAGAATTGCACACTGACAGAATGCATAGTGGATTCTCATGTGATTCTGGAAAATGTTACCCTGAAGGAGTGTATTATTGGAGCGCATACAGATATCAGGCGAATCGTATGAATGGCATTTCTTTTGGAACCGATGGCTGGAGAAGCCTCATGACCGGGGATTTCACCCGGGAAAATGTGGTTACAGTGGCCCAGGCAGTGGCCCAGTACGTGAAATCCGGTTCCCTCATCGTGGGATATGACTGCAGGAACTATTCACACCGCTTCGCCCAGGACTGCTGTGCAGTGTTCACCGAAAATGGAATCACAGCCCTGCTCTGTGATAGACCCACTCCCACTCCCGTAGTCACCCATGCTGTAGCCCATCATAACCTGCAGGGTGCCATCATGATCACAGCCTCACACAATCCCCCTGCCTACAATGGCATTAAATTCATCCCCTCCTATGCTGGCCCGGCCACAGACAACATCACCAGGGCCATCGAGTCGGTCCTCTCCGCACTTGATACAGATACAGAATCCTGGCTCCCAGGAGAGACACAGTGTGAATCCATTGATCCCTATCCTGCCTATGAAGCTCATGTCCTGGATTGTATCAATACCAGAATAATTTCAAAAACTAACCCAGAGATTGTATTCAATCCCATGCATGGAGCCGCATATAATTACTCCCGTCTCTTTGAAGCATCTGGATGCCGTGTACGGTCCATCAATGATACCTGTGACCCCCAGTTTGGGGGCAAGAACCCCGATCCTACTGAAGCTGCTCTCCAAGACCAGGTGCCCTATGTCTCTTCTGCACAGGTGGGTATTGCCCTGGATGGAGACGCCGATCGAATCGGCATCATGGACCCAACAGGAGCCTTCATTTCTCCCAATGCTCTCTTTGCCCTCCTCCTGTATTACCTCAGAGAGAGGCCAGGGGATGTGTGCAGGACCGTTTCCACCACCCACTGGATAGATGCTATCGCAAAAGACCAGGGGAAAACTGTCTATGAGGTGCCTGTGGGATTCAAATACGTGGGAGAAACTATGCGCACTCATTCCATTCTCATGGGAGGAGAAGAGAGTGGTGGCTTTTCCTTCAAGGAGCACATCCCGGAAAAGGATGGATTGCTCACTGCCCTCTATGTTATCGAAGCCTGCTGCACTACGGGAAAATCTCCCCTGGAACTGCTGAATGAGGTGAGGGCTCGCTATGGAGAAAGATGGAACGCCAAATGTTCTGTGTCTGTAGATACACATATTGATCTCTCCAGTATCCCCTCTCATATGAGAGAGAACATCATCAAAACAGATACAAAAGATGGACTCAAGGTGTATCTGGAATCTGGATGGATTCTCTTCAGGCCATCGGGAACTGAACCTGTGTTCAGAATCTATGCTGAATCTGATTCTCCTGAGCGTACCCAGGCCCTGCTGACAATGGGAAAGCACCTATTGAACCAATCCATGGATGAAAAAAGCTCATAACTGCATATAAAGGGAGTAACGGGAAAAAAAGGAATTCTCCTAACATTTATATATCTCCGGGTATAGGCAGTGTATACAGTAAAAGTAACAGTATCAATTCAGTAGGTAAGAAGTTGAACCTCTCAATCTGGTGAATATAACATGCAAATGCAAAGAATGTTAATAGTATCCAATCGATTACCTGTTGCTGTGAAAAGAAGAGAAGATGGCATCAATTTTCAACCCACCGTGGGTGGCCTGGCAACAGGATTGAAATCATTTTATCAATCATATGATAGTATCTGGATTGGATGGTGTGGGGTCTCCTCTGACGATTTAAAATCCACCGAACGCACATATATACAGGATACCCTCATGGAGGAATACAGCAATTACTCTGTGTTTCTCTCTGCAGAAGATGTGGCTTCCTATTATCTGGGATTCTGCAACAACACTATCTGGCCCCTGTTTCACTATTTCACAAATTATGCAGTGTATGATCGAGCTCAGTGGCGATCATACCAGAATGTCAATCAGTTATTCTGTGATGCTGTAGCCCAGATTGCTCAACCCGATGATATCATCTGGCTCCACGATTACCACCTCATGCTGCTTCCCAGTCTGCTTCGGGAACGCATCCCCGAGGCCCAGATAGGATTCTTCCTGCACATTCCCTTTCCCTCTTCCGAAATTTACCGCACACTCCCCTGGAGAAAAGAAATTCTGGAAGGATTGCTGGGAGCAGACCTCATCGGATTCCACACCTATGATTATGTTCGTCATTTTCTTTCTGCTGTACGCCAGATACTGGGATTTGAACATAACCTGGGTAACATTTTTGCCAAAAAACGGCAGATAAAGGTGGATGCCTTTCCCATGGGGATTGATTATGAGAAATTTGAATCCGCACCTGAAGATGCTGCGGTGAAGGAAAATGTGGACAAGATTTTGGAACGGACTCAAAATCGAAAAATCATCCTTTCCATCGATCGACTGGATTACACAAAAGGTATCCTTGATCGATTGGAAGCCTTCGACTATTTCCTGGATAATAACCCTGAATATACGGAAAAAGTGGTGCTCATTTTATCGGCAACCCCATCTCGCGTGGGTGTGGAGACCTATAAACTTCTCAAACGACAGTTGGATGAAAAAGTGGGGAGAATCAACGGTGATTATGGAACCATAGGCTGGGTACCTGTATGGTACCAGTTCAAATCCCACCCCTTCCACACCCTGCTGGCACTCTATACTGCTTCCGATGTGGCTCTGGTCACTCCCTTGCGGGATGGCATGAATCTCATTGCCAAGGAATTCATCGCTACAAAAACAGATGGAAAGGGAGTACTTATCCTGAGCGAACTGGCAGGAGCAGCCCGGGAAATGGGAGAGAGCCTGATAGTCAATCCCAATAACAGGGAAGAGGTGGCTGCGGCCATAAAACAGGCCCTCTCTATGTCTGAACAGGAACAGACAGAGCGCAACAGGCGGATGCAGGGAAGAATCAGGCGGTATAATGTGACAAAATGGGCACAGGATTTCATCGATAAACTATTCGAAGTGAAAAATATACAGGAAAAACGGTATGCCAAAATTTTGACCCTGGAGAGTATGCAGGATCTCATCCAGGCCTTCAATGAAAGCAAAACTCAGCTAATTCTCCTGGATTACGATGGTACATTGATCCCCTTTGCAGATAAGCCAGAACAGGCTGTTCCCGATGATGCCCTCCTGCACCTCCTGGAGACATTGGCCACCCGTGATAATACCACCATGGTGATTATCAGCGGCAGACCCAGAGAAACCCTGGAATCCTGGTTTGGAGATCTTTCCCTGGACCTGGTAGCAGAACATGGCGCATGGATACGCATTGATGGCACCTGGAATCCTATCGAACCCATGATAAACACCTGGAAAGAACAGATACGACCCATCATAGAGATATTTGTGGACAGGACACCAGGTTCCTTTCTGGAAGAAAAGGATTTCTCCCTGGTATTTCACTATCGGAAGACTGAACCCCTTTTAGCCCAGGTGAGAATGAGGGAATTAAAAGATGCCCTCATGGACATGACCTCAAATCTCAATTTAAGCATCCTGGAGGGAAACAAGGTGATCGAGATCAAAAATTCGGGAGTGGGGAAGGGACGGGCTGCACTCCGCTGGATATCTCAGGACGAAAAAAAATGGGATTTCATCCTGGCAACAGGTGACGACTGGACCGATGAGGATCTCTTCGAAGTACTCCCCGATTCAGCATACTCTATAAAGATCGGATTGGGTCATTCCCACGCTCGATTCAATCTCAATTCGGTGCAGGAAATGCGATTACTCTTGAAAGAGCTAGAAAAAAGCACCACAGAACAGGATACAGTGAAATGAGACCTTTTCACCAGACACCTTTTTATGAATGGATTCATTACAGTATTCATGGATCCATTTTCAACTGTTCTCGATTTTAAGAAAGGGACTCTCCAACCTCATTCCAGTACAATCGTGAGAAAATACTCGGATATGAAAGATTTCTATCAATCATCCATCACGGAAGATCCCATAATCTATGAAGTCTATGCCCAGGAAACACCCTCCAGACCGGGAGAACTTTCCATGGCCACCACTATTCTGCACCCCGGTACTGTTGGAGATGAATATTACATGACTAAGGGGCATTTCCATGAGAAAAAAGAAGCTTCAGAAGTCTATGTTGGCATTTCTGGACAGGGATTGATCCTCATGGAAAAAGAAGATGGTACTACAGCCCATGAATCAGTTGCTCCAGGAACAGTCGTATATGTTCCCCCCCGATGGGCTCATCGTGCCATCAATACCGGTGAAGAGGATTTCATCTTCCTGGCAGTGTATCCCTCCGATGCTGGTCATGATTACGGATCGATAGCAGAAAAAGGATTCTCCCTCTGTGTGTGTAAGAGAAAGGGAGAACCCCACATCCTGGAGAATAAATAATTTCATTTCAAAAATACAGGGTTCTGTGTGCCCTCGTGAATTGGGCTGCCATGATCCCACCGCACCCTGTCAATCTTTCCATCGAGGATATGATCCAAAGATTTTAAACAGAGATGAGAGTGCCTTGAGATTGGTGAGGGCTTCCTGTACCGGGATATCTGTGCGATGCCCATCACAATCTATGAGAAAGATATACTGGCCAAGTTCTCGTTTTGCAGGCCGGGATTCAATTTTTGCCAGGTTGATTCCTCTCAATGCGAACTCACCCAGTGCTTTATGAAGGAGACCCGGACCATCATGAGCAAAGGAAAAACACAGGGAGGTCCTGTCAATTCCCGTGGGAGCATGATCCTCCTGGGAGAGCACCACGAACCGTGTGATATTATGAGGGTTATCCTGGATATTCTGAGCAATAATACACACTTCATATAAGGTTGCAGCCATCCTGGAGGCAATGGCTACAGACGGTACCTGGCTGTTTCTCATGTCTTCCACCGCTGCTGCAGTACTCAGAGATGCCATATGCTGGGCCTTTGGAAAACAGCGGTCTATGAATCTTCTGCACTGAGCCAGAGCCTGGGGATGTGAATACACTGCCTTCACCTCTGTGGCATCCACAGTGTCTGCTGCCAGAAGCACATGATCGATGGGCAATACCACTTCATACCGGATATGCAGGGTGTCTTCCTGGATGAGCAGGTCAAGGGTGTGAGTGACCGATCCTTCCAGGCTGTTCTCAATGGGAACGATGCCTTCTTCAGCCATGCCTGAATGGAGGGCCGTGGCTACAGCAGGGATGCTGGGAAAAGGTACCAGGTGGGCTTTCTCATCGTACAGGAGGGCGGCTTCCTGGCTGAAGGTGCCGGGTGGTCCCAGGTATGCCAGTCTTTTACTCATGATATCATCTACACCAGGGGGTGTCTCTGCAAGCACTGCTAAAAAGATTCCGGTCTTACAATGTCGAGAACCCCGTGCACATGCATGAGATTCAGCTGTATTCTGACCCCTCCGAGAACAGAAGTGCTGTATACAGCAATACTCCAAAATAAAGATAAAATAAAAAATAGATAAAAAAAGAAGAAAGGAGAAAGGAGAAAGAAGAAAAAAGAAAAATTATGAAATTTACATGAGCAACAAAACCAGGAATTGGTTGATTAACACATTAATAATCACATAGATGATTGCGATTATAAATCCCTTTGTCCATGTGGTCAGAAACACCAGTCGTACCAGTATCATGACTGCCAGGAAAATAATGATCAATCCAAAGAAAGGCAGCCAGCTGAATGCCAGGAATACTATGGTGGTCAGCACGCTGATGATGGCTGCTTTTTTCACAGACACCTCATCCACACCAGTAAAGGTTGCACCTGCATAGAGTATTATCGTTCCAATGATCACATAGATGATGAACCCTAAAATGAAGCTCACTAATTCAATCATACAGATCACCTTCCTGTGATACATTTCCTTCTATATAATAGTTTCGCTCATATGCTATATAATTTTAATTATTTTTATAAGCACATAATTCAAATTCTACTCTCTTCTCCTTTTCACATGAGCACCGCCATTACACCCCCTGTTCACTGAGCATACACGCAACCCCTATCTCCGAAAGAAGTAAAAAAAATAGGAATGAAAAATGGGATAAAAGAGATAAAAGAAATTTTACCCTACCACATAGGCTTCTCCTGTGATTTCACCCTCGAATCGACTGAGGGCCAGCCCATCTATGGGCATTGAGGTAGTCCCATCCACGATGAGTTCTGCAATCAATTCGGTGACCTTAGGAGAGACCATGAACCCATGACCGCTGTATCCATGTGCCTGACAGAATCCATCCACTTCGTCTGTCCATCCCAGAATTGGTTGTGCATCGGGAGTCACATCATACAATCCTGCCCACTGCCTGAGCACATGTAAATGTCCAAAGGCAGGCACCAGGTCCATCATGGTGCGGGCCATTCGCTTGAGAAATCTGAGACTTCCCTTTATATTATATGAAGAGGGTTCCTCTGGATCACCGATTCCTCCAATGATGGCCCCACATTCCTGCTGAGAAAAATAGATTCCAGTCTTGAAGGAAATCACCATGGGATCCAGGATGTGGGTGACAGGTTCTGTGACCAGAATTTCATGCCGGTACGGCTTATTGGGCAGTTCAATACCCACCATGCGGGCAATATCACGGGAATACGCACCTGCTGCATTGACCACCGTATCTGTTTTGATAATTCCTCTATCAGTCTTCACTGCAGTAATAGACCCTTCTTCTGTGATGATATCTGTGACTCTGGTGAATTTTTCTATGGTCACACCCATCTCCTGTGCTCTCTCTGCATATCCCTGGACCACCTTGAAGGGGTTTGCGTGCCCATCTGTGGGACAGAAGGTGGCTCCTGCAATGGTGTCGATGCATAAATGGGGGACAATTTCCTGGGCTTCCTCAGGAGACATGAATGTGCTGTTCAATCCCAGGCGATTCTGGAGGGCCACATTTTTTTTGAATGCATCCACCTCATCTTCGTAGGTGATGATGAGGTACCCTCCCTGGTCATATTCTATATCGATGGCCAGTTCTTCTGAGAGCTGCTCGAAAATGGAAACACTTTCCATGGCTAGCTTAATATTAGCTTCTGTGGTAAATTGCTGCCGTATTCCCCCTCCACAGCGTCCTGTTGCTCCATTACAGGGGAAATTCTTTTCCACCACCACAACATCGGCGACACCTTTCTTGGCCAGGTTATATGCAGTTCCACAGCCAGATACACCTCCCCCAATGATGACCACATCTGCCTGCTCTCTCATTCGTCCTCACCTGCGTAGATGGAAATGGGTACCGGCTGCAGGGGTGGACGGGTGGTGGGTGATGTAATCTCGGCCACAGATTTTCCCGTCTTCTGGGAGAGGATGCGTGCAATCAGAGGTGTACAGGTGCGTCCCTGACAGGGCCCCATGCCGCATCTGAGTACCCGTTTGATTTCTTCCAGTGTTTCATAGCCTGCATCGATGGCCTTTATAATATCTTCCTCTGTGATGTCCTCACATCTGCAAACAATAATGGTCATACAATCCTCCTCACATGTCTCACCTGCATTGCCAGCTCTTTAGGAACTGCCACAGAGAGTACAGCAGTCTTATTCTTGTAAATCACACTCTTTACAATGGTGCCCTCACCTTTCTTTTTCCCTTCTCTATCCAATAATTCTACTGATTCTCCTTTTTCAGGCAATGGTGTGAATTCATAGGGCAGCATCACCACTGCTTCATCATCAGAATAGTCAAAATCTACCACAAAAATTGCCAGCCCGGGACAGTGGGCAATACAGATGCCACAGCCCTGACACCTTTCAGCGATCAGAGAAGGCCTGCTGACCATGGTTTCCATGGTGATAGCATTGGATGGACAGGCTGCCACACAGGGGTCACAGGGAATATCTTCTACGCATTCGATGATGGCAATTTTTCCCTGAGGAGGTATATCTGGCAGGAGCGTATCTATGTGTTGAGGGGTGAGAACTCCTGTTTTCCGATATTCATGTTCTGACATATAATTCCTCCATGTGTGCAAAGAGCTTTTCCTTTCCCTGGCGTGGTCTTTCTCCGAAGGTCCCCGATCGGAGCATTTCTAACTCCTCATAGGCCTGCTCCCGTTCCTGGGCAGCTTCATAGGGCAATAACCCCAGTGATTCCAGACAGGAAAGAGCCGCAATTTTCCCCTCCATCATGGCAGTGTTGGCTTCTCCAATGCCTGCTGCATCCCCTGCAGCATATATTCCCGGGATAGTGGTCTGGAGAGACCGGTCATGAAGGGGGACATGCCCCCCTAATTCAGGAATATAGGTGAGGATACAGCCTGCTTGATGGAAGAACTCTACAGAAGGAGATAATCCTACAGCCAGACAGATGCAATCTACAGCATATTCTGTTTCTGTACCCGGAATAGGGTTCCATGATTCATCCAGGGATACAGTGACTGCTGCCTCCACACAGTCTGTTCCCACTGCCTTTTTGATGCTGGTGGAGGTATAGATGGGTACACCGCACCTCCTGATTTTGGCTGCGTGGACCTGATATCCTCCAATATGAGGGAGAGCCTCTACCACTGCAGCTACCTCCACTCCCGCCTGGAGAAGCTGATAGGCCACGATCAATCCCACATTGCCTGCTCCCACCATGAGCACGCGCTTTCCCGGTCTGATACCATAGACATTCATCAAGGTTTGAACAGCTCCCGCACCATATACTCCAGGAAGATCATTATTTTCAAAAAGAATCATTCGTTCAGAAGCACCGGTAGCCACAATGATTTTTTCTGCTGTCACTTCTGTGAGCACTCCTTCTTTCACCACGGTGAGCAGATGCCCATCCCCTGTACTGGCAGATGGAGGTGCTGGTGAATAATACCCAGTGACTGCTGCCTGCAGCATGACCACATCATGGGCTGCTTCACGCAACTGAGTGGCAATGGTGGTGCCCCGTGTTCCTGCCCGTTCCCGGGAGGATCCAAAAAATTTGTGGGTCTGCTTGACCAATTGCCCTCCTGCATGGGGGGTTTCGTCGATGACCAGAACTGATGCACCGTATGTTTTGGCAGTGACTGCTGCTGTCAGCCCTGCAGGACCTGCTCCAATGACAGCAATCTGAGTATTCATTTTTTTAATAGGAACAGGAGAAGGATCTGTTGTGGTGGTGAGCCTTCCTTTCTTGTGTTGAGACTCCACCACCATTCCTTCTTCTGCCAGTGTCACACAGGTCTTCACATTGGGTACTCCATTAACTGTCATCATGCATGAGGCACATTTGCCTATGGCACAGAAGAATCCCCGCAGTCTGGCATGCAGGATGCTCCTGCTCAATACAGTGATGCCTGCTGCATGGAGGGCAGCTGCAATAGATTCTCCCTCATATGCAGAAATTGTGTTTCCGTCAAAGGTAAAATTAATTTTTTTTCCTCTCTTGAATTCTAATAAAGGATGTTCTGTAATCCGCATGTTCATTACCTGCAACCTAGCTCGATTTTTCTCTATTTAAGGTTTTGTTCAGAATACAGTGCAAGATTGAGTGATGGACCTGCATCCTCAAAGAGTTTTTCATCATGGCTACTATAAATCATGATTCGAGTTTTGCCATCTGTACCTGCAGATTTTCCAGGAGTATCTGTTCCACCAGGTCCACTATCTCAAAAACCTTCACATTTATGACACTGTAGTAATTTGATCTTCCCCGTTTTTCCAGCTCGATGATTCCCGTATCCTTTAAAATCCGCAGATGCTGTGAGATATTGGATTGAGAGGCATCGATTTGAGGAACTATTTCACAGACACACATCTTTCCATTCCTCAATAGCTCCAGTATCTCCAATCGTGTCTCATCACCCATGGCTTTAAAGACTGCTGCTTGCAAATCTTTCATACATTCACCATTATTCAATTATATCATAAATGAGTAAATGAGTAATATAAAGGTTCCTCTCCATTACAGGATTATGAGGAATTCACTCTTTTTTGGGTAGGGATGATGATGTTCGGTTCTTCACCACTTCATGTACCACCAGCATGAGAAAGAGAATTCCTGCTACAGCATACGGCAACCAGGAGAGAGATTTTCCCGTGTATAAAGATATATGGGGATAAAGATAATAGAAAGATACTGATATCAGGAAGATTCCCAGTATTCTGCTGATTACAGTCCATGATTGAGAAATTTCACCCATGATATGCCTGGCTCTCTTCACTCCAAGAACCAGGAATGCAGTGAAGACGAGTACAGGAATATTCACGCCCATTCCAAAGAAAAAAGGTAGCATATATCCCTGGGAGGTGCGTATGGCCAATGGAATAAGAAGGCCAAAAAATAATGCCGCAGAATAGGGGCAGAATGCACACCCATAGAGTAACCCGAGAAAAAATGCACCTATCAGGCCAAGGGTATGGGTTTTTTCCATCAACCCTGCCAGGATTCCTTTTCCAATATCTATATTGATGTGAATGATATCCAGAAGGAAAATTCCAATGATAAACAATAAGATACCCAACGCAATTGTTCCCACATTCTGGGAGAAGAGGGCAACATATCCCAGTGTGCGACCTGCTGCAATCATAACAGCACCCATGAGTAGAAAGGTGATGATCCTTCCAATACTCAGAAGAATTCCCACCAGAAGAGTATACCGGGGTTGACTCAGGCTCCGGGAAATATATGCTATTCCTGAGATGTTGGCTGCCAGTGTACAGGGGCTGACAGCAGTTGCCAGCCCCAGCAGGAATGCGGCAAGAACTGGTGTATATTCAATAATAGTACTGATATCCATATAGTATCCCTCCTTTCTGATTTTTGTTATCTCCGTGTTCAGGTCGCAAGTATCTGATCCAAAAATGATCTGAAATAGTCAATATATGCATCGTGATCAAAACAATAGGTCCAGACCTCCATGTTTTCTGTGATCTCTTCCTCTCCTCCCCTGACGATATTTATGAAGAGAGAAGAACCATACGCATTGAATTTTCGAGCCATCTCTGGTTGTTCTTCTATGCACAGGTCCATGTACACAAGTGTTCCCTGCTCATATTCTGCTGGAAAATGAGTCTGAATGGTCTCTTCTGCCCACTTTCCCACATTGATACAACAGGTACATTGATGTACCCTGTGAAAGTGGACAACCTGGATCTGCTCAACAGCACCCCGCTCTGATTGTCTGCTCACTGTTGCATGGGATGTGGGTGAAGAATCTGTTACACACATACTCAGAACCATACATGCCAGAATCAGAATCACCTGATATTTCATGAGCTTTCCTCCTGTTGTTTTTGAATGATTTTCCTGATTACCTGGGTCAGTTTCTCTGAAGCAGGGGGTTTTCCCACCTCCACCACCAGATCGTTGACCATCACCGTGGGAGTCATCATGATATTATAGTGTTCTGCTTCTTCAGAGAATACATCATACTTTTCCACGGTGACATTATCGAATGTTTTTGCCACTTCAAGAGCTGTTTTTTCTGCAGCCTTGCACTTTACACACCCTGGAGAGGGCCCAAAGACACGTATGATAATATTCAGGATATCACCTCCTCTGAATTGATGCAGTGTGGATTGCTATCTGTTACAGAGATATGTAGGTTCATGTGAATTGCTGTCATTTTTTCAACTCCAGAATGAGCTTACGTATTTCTCCAACATCGGGAAAGGAGATGGCACCTTCAGGGCATTCTCTCTCGCAATTCGAACATCCCACCACACATTCATAGGGATGCACAACACGTGAAATTGATCCTCTTTCTTCTAACTCAAAGACTGTGTGAGGACAGAATGTAATACAGATGCCACATCCAGTGCATTTTTTCTCATCCACTGCAGGATACCATGGTATCTTTTTTCTATCCAGGAAAGTTCTCTCTTTCATGCTATCCCTCCATAGAGTATTCCTGACACTGTGGCAAACACCACCACCAGCCCGATGTAGGTGAGGGTTTTCTGTGTTCCCAGCACCTGCCGGATTGCAAGCATATTGGGGAGTGACAGGGCGGGTCCTGCCAGTAATAGAGCCAATTCTGGTCCCTTTCCCATGCCCAGAGACATCAATGACTCCACGATGGGTACCTCTGTAAGTGTGGCAAAATACATGAAAGCTCCTGCAACAGCGGCAATGAAGTTGGCCATCACCGAATTTCCACCCACATACCCGGATACATATGCTGGAGGAATAAATTCCTTGATAATTCCTGCAGCAAAGACACCAATGAGTAAATAAGGGACAATTAACTTTGCCAGATGGGCTGTTTCTGACAACCATTGTTTTGTATCTGATGGGGATTGCCATTTCACGGTGATCACTACCAGGAGAATAATGAGCATGAGAAGCAGAGGCCATTTTATTACGGGTCCTGCACCCGAGGCTCCTACCACCAGGATTAAAATAAGGTTCAGGAAAAAGACAATCTTTATGTAGGGATTATCCTCTGAATCTGCATAGGTTACAGCTGAAGCCTTCTTTTCCTGTTCATCCTTTCCAAATAAAAAGGCCATGATCAATCCAATGACTATGGCCATGACAATAGCCAGGAGTGCGCGGGCCACTCCAATTTCAACCCCCAATACCTGGCCTGTGAAGACAATAGCCAGTATATTGATGGCTGGTCCCGAATATAAAAAGGCAGTAGCAGGTCCAATACCTGCTCCTCTCCTGTAAATTCCTGCAAAGAGCGGAATGACAGTACAGGAACAGGCCGCAAGAATACAGCCTGATACCGATGCCACAGAATATGAAACTCGCTTTTTTGCCTGTGATCCAAAATATTTCAATATTGCCTGTTTGGATATAAATACGGCAATTGCTCCTGCAATAAAGAACGCAGGAATGAGACAGGTCACCACATGTGCCTGCAGATACTCTACCAGTTCTGCTATTCCTGCCTCTATGAATGTTATGAACATATTCGTATTATCACCTATTAACATATCATAATATTCTTATTTATAAATGTTTCGTTTGGGGAAAAGAGTGATGAGTATAATAAGAGAGATAATCTATCGGCCGATACATATATAAACATATTAAAACATGTGATTTCATGATGAGTGCAAGGACAGCTATCCTCACTGGATGTGTTGTGTGTGTATTTCTCTGTGCACCGATGTTCACATATGAACCTGTTCACGGCATATCTGAACCCCGCATCCTGGTGGATATTTATCACAGCCATGAAAATGCAAATGTGGAGATCAATTTCACCATGTTCCCTGTCCAGTTATCCCAATTCTCCTTTCATATTTCCGATGAAGAACTCACTCCCTCTCTCCTCCGTGAATATCAGGTTCTGCTTTTTTATCAACCCTATGCAATCCTCGGTGAGGCAGAAATCGAGGCAGTGACTGCATTTATCCAGGATGGAGGGGGAGTCATCATGTGTGGAGACCATTATCTGGGATGGGAAAAAGAATCTATTTCTTCATACAATAAATTGAGCTCACAATTTGGTATCACCTTCACCCCCTCGGTAGTAGATGATCCCACAAATAAACAGGGCTGTACCTGTACCCCTATCATTCACAACCTGGAAACACATCCCATCACCGAGAACATCTCCCAGATCGTGCTCTATTCGCCCTGCAATCTCATTGTGAAAGGCGATGCACAGCCCTTAGCCCGGGGTGATGAAGACAGTATTGTCAAGGGATACAGCAGAATTTCACAGGATCTACAGGGAGAAGAGATTATTGTGGCTGCTGTGTCAGAATATGGATCGGGGAGAATGGTGGCTATCGGTTCCTATACACTCATGACTAATTCTCTGGTGAATGAACCTGATAATCTGCTCTTCATGGAACACTGTATTTACTGGGTTTCAGAACATTCGCAAGGATCATCTGACCCATCTGTGTGGTATATCCCCCTTGCAGTGGGAATAATTGGAGCCGCGCTAGCAGTGGGTGTGGTGGGTTTCAAAAAACGAAGCGAACAGAAATCTGAACCATGAGGAGACCCTGAGGTGCATACATGTCTTCTCCGTTACCAAAAGAATATTATTATACAGAAACCCACGAATGGGTTTCCTTCATTGATAAGAGAGCATTCATCGGATTAACCCATTATTCAACTGCCCGTATGGGGCTCATTATCCATATTCACCCTGCTGCCCGGGGCATGATACAAAAAGGGGATACATTATGTGAGATAGAGTCTTCAAAAGTCATCATAGATATCAAAAGCCCCCTCTCGGGAACAATTGAAGAGATACATGAAAAGATACTCACTTCTCCAGAACTCATCACAAGGGATCCCTACTCCTCATGGATTGCGAGGATAAAACTCACTGATGTGGGAGAGCTCAAGGAGTTATTCCCCCTCACCGAATATGAAAGCTTTGTGGAGAATCTATGGAAGAATTGATACTCCTTCCTCCTGTACAATACACATCCTCTAATTCACAGAAATAGTTTTATTCAATCCTTTTTTTACCATAATACCTGGAATAAGCAGTCCGTATTGCATTTGCATATTCTTTTTCCATGTTATTACACATATAATTCCGCTTTTTAATCGCCTGGATCATTTCATCCTCTTCCAATAAAGAGGGAGTTTTTTCCTGGGTATACCATTTGTTAAATATCTCCTCAAGCCCAATGATGCCGACTCGTTGATTTCCCATGGGAATTATGGTAACTCCTGATGCTTTCTTACATGTACAATCACGATTCATATATCTTCACCACTCATTCATTTTATTTGGGGGGTGATGAATTATATCTATATATGGTAATATTTAAATATAACTGTATTTGAATATAATATCAATACACCTCACCGGTGAATTCATTTGGTGATCATATGGAACCAAAACACTTGTCAATCTTTGAAAAATATCTGACCATATGGGTTGTAATCTGTATCGCGGCAGGCATCATGCTGGGAAAAACAGCGCCTTCTCTGGCATATGCCCTCGATTCCTTATCTGTGTATCAGGTTTCTCTCCCTATTGCAATCTGCTTGTTTTTCATGATGTATCCCATCATGGTGAAAATTGATTTCTCTCAGGTAATAAAGGCAGCCACAACCCCCCGGCCCGTGGCAATGACTCTTTTCATCAACTGGGCAATCAAACCCTTCACCATGTACATTTTGGCTACATTTTTTCTGGGATATCTTTTTCAGGGATTCATTCCAGGGACAGAAGTTGTAAAAACAGGGCAGGAAGTAGCCCTGTGGCGGAGTTATATTTCCGGTGCCATCCTGCTGGGAATTGCTCCCTGCACTGCCATGGTACTCATGTGGAGTTATCTGGCCAAGGGAAATGACGGGTTGACATTGATTATGGTAGCTATAAATTCTGTGACCATGCTCTTTTTATATGCCCCATTAGGAGGATTCCTCCTTGGGGTCAACAGCATGCCCATTCCCTGGCAGACCATCGTATTATCTGTCTCCATATATGTGGGTCTTCCTCTCGTGGCCGGATATATCACTCGAAAATGGATCCTGCAATCCAGGGGTATTGAATGGTTCAATACTCGATTTCTCCACTATCTCACTCCCCTCAGTATCACAGCCTTATTACTCACCTTAGTGCTTTTATTCTCCTTCAAAGGAGAGATTATAGTTACCAATCCCTTAACCATAGTATGGATTGCCATTCCCCTGGTGATTCAGACCCTGCTCATATTCTCACTGGGATATTTTGTACTCGCACGGGTGCTCAGGCTCTCCTATGGTGATGCAGCTCCTGCAGCAATGATCGGGGCGTCAAACCATTTCGAAGTGGCTATCGCCACAGCCACCATGCTTTTTGGCCTTTCCTCCGGTGCTTCACTGGCTACTGTGGTAGGAGTCCTCATCGAAGTCCCGGTAATGCTCCTTCTGGTATCAATTTGTAAGCGGACACAGAACATGTTTCAATAAACAGGCCCATGGTATTTCCAGGGATCGAAATCCATTATCTCCCGGGAAGATGTACAGCAGCAATGCGATCCCTCAGATACATATGATTTCCCAGAAATTCCGATGTATACACCAGGAGGATGACTCCTTCATCCACCGCCTTTACCAGGGTTTCAGAGAAAAGGGGATCTGTATGTGTATTGGGAGAAAATGAGTGGGCATCGGGTCGCTGGATGAGAAACAGTACATAACATGTGAATCCTGTGTGGGCTGCAGTCATGAGGGTCTCCAGGTGTTTTCGTCCCCGCTGGGTGGGAGCATCGGGGAATATAGCCCGACCATTGATCACCAGGGAGACTCCTTTCACTTCCAGTAATATGGTGGAATCCAGACAGAAATCCAGCCTGGAATGTCCTATGGTGAATTCGGGTACAATAGAGGTATATCCCTGGATGTCAGGAAGTGTTCTCTCTTCCAGTGCTTTCTTAATCAATCTATTGGGGACACGGGTGTCACAGGATACCACGGTATCATGATGATAGATGCCCACCATATCATACCCTGTCTTCCTGCGGGGAGATTTCTCTTCCCGCACTATGACCCGGGCTCCCGGAATCAATAATTCTCGTAATCTGCCAGGATCATGAAGATGGACCGCTGTTTCCCTTCCGTCAATCTCCACAGTACATAAAAATCTATTGTTTCTTTCCAGGAATCGCCCGGAGAGTAAGGTATTTCCAATGAGAATAGAAGTCATGATTATGATTCCCACGGGATTTTGAGCAAACGAGCCATATTCTCTCCGAAAATTTTTCTCTGATCTTTCCCGGGTATATGCAGCGAATCCAGGGTTGTTTTCTGCTCTTCCAGGATATTGACCCTGTATCCCCGGGGAAAATAATTGGAATCAGTCCCATAAATCAATCGATCGGGTCCAAACACCTGCAGGCTCTTTTTGAACACGGCCCGAAGATCTATATCATAGGGGAGGTATTCCATCCATCTGTTTGAACTGGATGTATCCACATAGATGTTCTGGCACTGGTATCCTAAAAAGAGGGTCTCCCTGAAAAATCCACATCCGAAATGAGCCAGGATAAAGGGAATGTCTGGAAAATCACGGGCGACAGGATGTAAATCCAGGGGATTACCAAATCGCAGATCAGAAAAATATCCGATGGAAACACCGAAATGTATGAGTACGGGTAAATGGTTTTGTTCTGCAATCTCATAGAGGGGGTAGAGCCTTTCATCTGATACTGAATAGGACCTGTTGACAGGATAGAGCTTTAATCCCTTCAATCCAGCTGCAATATCTGCTTTGAAAAGAGCTGCAGCATCCTCTCGCTGTATATCTGTACTGGTAAATCCAATGAATCGATCATTTTTTTTAATAAGAGATATGAGATCTGGATTCTGTGGTTCATATGCGAGAAAAACACCTTTTTCAATTCCATGGGTATCAAACTCACGGATCCATAATGTTTCTGTTTCTTCTAATGAATACACATCGTACTGGGGCAAATTGAATTTTTTTCTTCGCTTCTGGATGAGGGCTTCTTCTTTCACCGAACGCTTCCAGTTCCGGGCAATGGATTCTGTGACCAGATGCATGTGTCCATCCAGTATGGGAAACTGTACCATGTATCCTCATTCTGTAGGATTATAAAAGGATTATGCACGCTCAAAGTACCGAAATCATGGAATGTAAAGAAGAGAAAATAAAAAAGAAAAGAAGAGAACAGCTTCTACCAGATGTATTCACCATTTTCGTCGATGTCGGTGGGAACCTGGATTTCTCCTGAAGCAACCTTGCTTCTCAGCTCTTCCACCTTGTCCTGCAGTTCCTGGGGTTGGCCAGAAAGCGTCCAGAAGGGTCCGACACCATCTTCTGCCACACCATAGCTCTGGATTCCTCCCTGGAAGGTACCCAATATCACGCTTTTCACTGTTTCGTAGACTGCGATATCTACCCGTTTCATCATGCTGCACAGGAATGTTTCAGGGGGGACTCCCTCCACGGTCTGACTCTGGTCGCTGTCCACACCGATGACCAGTATACCCTGCTGGTAGGCAGCCTCGATAGCACCGAGACCCGATCGTCCTGCAGCACTGAGGAGGATATCCACACCCTCGTCGATCTGTGCCAGGGCCAGTTCCTTCCCTTTGGCTGGATCTGACCAGTCCCCAACATACTTCCAGGAAACTTCATTATCGGGGTTGACATATTCTGCACCATATTTATATCCTGTGAGAAAGCGTCTGATCAAGGGAATATCCATACCGCCCACAAATCCAATTTTGTTGGTCTGGGTTTTCTCTGCAGCAGCTACACCGACCAGGAATGCTCCTTCGTTTTCCCTGAACACTAAAGATACCACATTGGGTTTATCCACCACCATGTCCACGATGGCAAATTTCTGATTGGGGTATTCATCAGCCACTACAGTGAGGGCATCTGCCTGATCGAATCCTATAGACACGATAATTCCATATGCCTCGGATCTTGCATACTGTCTCAGGAACCCCTCATATTCTGCAATTGCTGTGGGTTCTACATAATCGAAATCAACATCATATTCTTCCTTGATCCTCATTGCACCTTCATAACAGCTATCATTGAAGGATTTGTCACCCAATCCACCGGTAGCAAACACAATGGCAAATTTCATTTCTTCTGGTACCTGTTCGGGTTCTTCTTCCTGTCCGATACAGCCGAGAGTCAGAGATAAGAGTACCACTACAGCAAACAGCATTTTTACGTTCTTGTTCATATTCTTCCCTCCATACTCTCAAAGACTTCAGTAGATTTAAAAACATTGTGGTGAGCCTTCTGAGGGGTAAATCTTCCTTTGAGAGGAATACTTAATATATAAAAGAATGGAAGAATTGCCCTGTAATCTATTGGAAAGATTTAAAAGAACAGAGCTGAAACTACCGCCATGAAAGAGCTGAAGCTTCTTGACTGGCATTCTGACCATGCAAAAAAAATGGCTGAATATGCAGGATGGTCCATGCCCATGTGGTATTCGTCAGTCACTGAAGAACATAATGCTGTTCGCCACGCTGCTGGCATTTTTGATGTTTCTCACATGACAGAAATCTTCGTCACAGGAAAGGATGCGCTCCCTTTTTTGCAGTATATTGCCACTGCAGATGTTTCCACTCCTCCTCCTATTTCTGCTACCTATACCTGTTTTCTCAATGAACGGGGAGGGATCAAAGACGAAGGACTCATTTACAATCTGGGAGATACCTATATGATTGTGTGTGATGCTGTGGCCATGGAAAAGCTCTACAGCTGGCTTGAAACATTACAGAACGGTATTCAAGCCTTTTCTGATGCAGATATACAGATTATCAATAAAACCTTTGATTTTTCATTGATCTCCATACAGGGGCCCACCGCACACACCATTGCTGAATCCCTGTTTTCTGTGAACCTCACTGACCTGTGGTGGTTCCAGTGCAAGAAAACATCGTTCCAGGACGGGCCACTCATCCTGTCAAAATCTGGATATACAGGAGAAAATGGATTTGAACTCTTCTGTGAATCAGATCCCCATCCCCTGTGGCATGCCCTCCTCCAGGAAGGAGCCGTACCCTGTGGATTGGGAGCCCGGGATACCCTGCGGATTGAGGCAGGTTATACCCTCTATGGACATGAAACCCAGGAAAAACAGATCCTGTCTGCACCCTATGATGAATATACCCCCCTTCATGCAGGATTCCACAGGTGGGAATTCCCTCCTATCCACTGGGAGAAATCCTTTATCGGGAAAGACGCCCTGGAAGCTCAGAAATCCATGGGAATTACTCCCTCCCTCATCTATTTCCAGATGGAAGAGAGGGGTATTCCCCGACAGGGATATGAGATCATGAAAGAGAAAAAGACAGTGGGAGTCGTTACCAGCGGGACCAAATCCATTCTTTCTGGTTCGGGTATTGGCATAGGGTACAGTTCTGCAGGAGAACCGGGAGACGAAATCTCTATCTGCATGAGGGGAGAAGAAAAAAGAGCAACAATTGTGACACCACCATTTTATGATCCCAAAAAATACGGGGCATTTAGAGAGGTGTGATACATGGAAGAAAAAGTGAAAAAAGGATTATTTTATACAAAAGACCATGAATGGGTAGATGTTGAGAATGGAACTGGAAAAATTGGTATATCCCAATATGCAACCGATGAATTGGGCGATATTGCCTATATTGAACTACCAAAACTCGGATCTGTCACTCAACATGGAAAACTGTGTGAAATCGAGTCGGTAAAGGCAGTTTCAGACATTTTCTCTCCTGTATCAGGAGAAATAACTGCAGTCAATGATGAACTGACAGACTCACCCGAACGCATCAACGAAGATCCATATGGTTCATGGATCTGTACCATCACATTAGCAGATAAAGAAGAACTCAAAACCCTCATGACTGCTGAAAAATATTCACAGTTTCTCACGTCACTCACCTGAGACCCCACTCATCTATGCATTCTCTTAAAAGTGATTCAGGGGGACTCTCTCTGTGAGGAGGGTCCTCACCTATTTTATACCAGTATTCCACAATAACAGATGTAAATTTTATTCTATTTAAAAATAGTATAATTGGGAGAAAAAGAAAAGAGAATAGAATTAATCTTGATTATCTCAATGCAAGTTTGATGTCTTCTGCCTTGACAGTCTTTCTTCCTGCATGTTGAGCATATTCCACTGCTAGTTTGGCTATCTCGATGGCTTCCTCTTCTAGCATGGCAGCAAGTTCTCTTGCGGCAGCTTCTGAGACTCTCTCAGCGCCTGCCTTTCTCATAATTCGATCAACAGGTCTATGGGATAACGTCATAATAGCACCTCCTCTTTAGGCTTTATTTCATAATCAGATTCAATTTTTGAATCATTTTTGTGACCTTCTGTCACTTTGCCCTATTTAAACTTTTCGGTCAAAATACTCAATAAAGATAAAAAATGCAGTTTTTGAGATGAAAAAGTAAAACTTGGCATTCAATTTTCCTGCTAGTTAAGCCTTGCACTTGCGAAACATGCAAACCCTCCTTTTTGTTTAGAGCTGGCTAACAATGGAAAATTTTATGAACCTTTGCTTCAGAATGGTTCAATTACCATCCATTATGGTATTACTCTCTTCTGGAAGGACATAATGATTTTATTACACAGGGTTTGCAATGAGGATTACGCGCTTGACACACTGCCCGCCCATGAAAGAGTAATAAATTGGCAAAATGCAGCCACTCCTCCCGGGGGACACACTCCATGAGATCCTTTTCGATGTTCACTGGATTTTTTTCACTGGTCAATTTCAGTCTCTGAGATAATCTTGTCACATGGGTATCCACGATGATGCCTTCCATGATCCCGAAGGCATTGGAAAGGACCACATTGGCAGTCTTTCGTGCCACTCCCGGCAGAGCCACCAGTTCCTCCATGGTGCGGGGTACCTCACCTCCATGGGATTCTACTATCTTTTTGCAGGCCTGTATAATGAAGGTTGATTTATTCTTGTACAGCCCGATGGGTTTGATGAATTCCTCAAGCTCATGGTGTTGAGCACAGGCAAAATCCTCACAGGTTTTGTAGCGGGCAAACAGGGCAGGAGTAATATCATTAACCCTTTTATCTGTTGATTGAGCAGAGAGAATAGTTGCCACCAGCAGGTGTACCGGTGTTTGGTAGTCCAGTGTTATGTGGGCATCCCCATATTCCCGGGAAAGTGCCTCTATGATTTTTCTCACTCGTTCCTCCAGTTGTTCATTCATGTGTGTCTCCTGGTATCTGTTCCTGACATCTATTCCGGAGTGATGATGGTGCCTTCCACCGTTCCCTGAAGTGCTTTGAGAAGGGTTCCCTTCCTGGTCAGATTGATGAGGTTGACTTCTGCTCCTGTTCCTTCCATCCTGGCAATTTCTGCCAGTTTTCCCTTCATACCCTGGGTGACATCTCCTGTTTCTCCTCCGCCAATGTCTGTGAGATCAGAATAAGAAATCCTTCCAATGGGTTCTGCATCTTCAAAGCAGGGGTCTCTGGTGTAGAGTCCATCCGTGTTCAGTCCAAAAATCACCTTTTCGGGGTGCATCTGTTCTACCAGGTAGGATACGATCTGATCTCCCGAGAGAATACAGAACCTCATTACTTCATCGGTGACCACATCGCCATACAATACCGGGATAGCGGGTAAGGTGAGAAGATGCTTCACAGGGTCCAGGAAGGATGCCGATATTCGGCCTCCCCGACACACAAAACAGGCAGAGGGCTGGACGGACACTGCAGGAATACCTTTTTCCACCAGGGCAGATACCACCATGGTGTTGAGATTCATCATGGAGACCCTGGTCCTGGCCACTCCTGCTATCTGGGAGGGATCTGAAAATCCCAGGTGCAGTCTGTATTTCTTGGCCACCGGATGTCCGTAGCTGCCTCCCCCATGGACCAGGATGACATCTCCCCGATAGTGCGAGAGCTGTTCAGCCACATCCTGTATGACCTGCTCCCGGGGGGTGAAGGGACGTGTCTTATCTGTTATAGCAGAGCCACCAGTCTTTATGATTATCATGGAATCTCATTTTGACGGTTTCAATAATCGATAAAATATATAGGCCAGCACCAGCACTATGATGACCGGGAAGAATATTCTCAGGAGAAAAAAAGCTACCACCGCAAGGATGAGAGCAAAAATGATTAATGCAATATCTTCTATAGTTATAGAAACACCTCCACTCGTTCCTTTCCTTTTCCAACGTTTTTCCTCTTCAGTTTTGACAGGTGACCGATTTCCTTTGTGTTTTTTGTATGAAGGCCTCCACAGGGCATTTTCTCAAATCCTTCGATCTGGACGAATCGATTGGCACCGTCCCACCATACCGAAATGGGCCTCTCTTCATCCACCGCGCTGTCAAATGCCTCCTGTAATTGTGCTCTCTTGTCCCCATCGATAATTTCATTATATACTAAATCCAGCCTGCTTTTCTGTGCATCCACATTGCTTCCTGCACTCTGGGAAATAGAAAACAGGGTTTCTGCCACATTGTAGATGAGATGGAGGGCTGAATGCATTCTCATGATGGTGTAGCGATACTCCCAATCGAGCCTGCAGGTAACAGTATCTCCCGGGGAGAAGGGAACATCCTCCAGTATATGCACCACTTTTTCTCCCTGTTCTCTCACATCCAGTACTGGAACATCTGACAGGGTGCCTCGATCATGGGGTTGTCCACCCCCTGTAGGATAGAAAATAGTGTCAGCCAGTATAACCTGATTATCAGAGCATGTTTTAAGAGTGGTCTGGAATTCTTTCAGGTAGGGGTCTTCATAATATTTCCACATGATGTCACCATATGCAGAAGGATGCTTGCCCATAAATATTTTTCCGCTGTTCTCCTGGATAGATTTTTTTCATCTATAATCATTTAGACCAGACCTCAAGAATGCTTATAAATGAGAATCATCTTTATTACCTCAAGGGTGAGACATAATGAAGAGAGAGAAACAGGAAGATATGAAAAACAGAATGACTGTTCAAATAATTAAATATGGTGGCAGTATACTGTTCATTCTGCAGGTACTTCTGGCTTACCTGTTTTACAACTGGCTCACCATTTCAGCTGTGACCTACCTGGGATGGATAGTGCTTTTTGTGGGATTCGGCTTCTTCATCTTCCCGGTCTGGGATCTCAGAAAAAAGGCACCTGAAGGAAAAGTTCTGACCACTACCGGTGTGGTGGAGAGTGGACTGTACAGTGTGGTGCGTCATCCCATGTATCTGGGATGGTTACTCATCATTTTCGGTCTGGTACTCATGTCCCTGCATGTGGTCACCATCCTCCTGGGACTTCCATCCATGACCCTGGCTTACCAGAGCATGCTCATCGAAGAGAAGATGAGCCGTGAAAAATTCGGTGAGAGCTATGCACACTACATGAACCAGGTGCCCCGTATAAATATTATCAAAGGAATAATGCAATTATCTACCCGTAAAAAGTAAGCGGAGCGTGAAAGAAGAAATGACAACCCGAATTGAAAAATCCGATGCGCAATGGAAGAAAGAACTTCCTCCGGATGTATACCATATCATGCGGGAAAAAGGAACTGAAGCCCCTTTTTCAGGAAAATATTACCGTCATAAAGAAAAAGGGACCTATATATGTGCAGCATGTGGAAATGAACTCTTTGATTCCCGTACAAAATTTGATTCAGGCAGCGGGTGGCCCAGTTTTTATGAACCCATCTCCGATACAGCCATAGAATCTGAATCCGATCCCACACACAGCATGGAACGAACAGAAATACACTGCAGCCGGTGTGGTGGTCATCTGGGGCATGTTTTCACCGATGGTCCTGCTCCTACCGGATTGCGGTACTGCATCAATTCAAAATCTCTGAAATTGAGTACTGAGGAACACAGAGAGAACATATGACCATGCACCATACCACTATCTCCCTCCTGATTGGCCTGTCCCTCCTGGGATCGATGATGGGATGCCTTCACCATGATTCCACTCCTGAACCTCCGGTTCAGACACGAGACGTTGTCTATTCATCCAGTGAGCACCTCACCTGTGATGTGTATTGTCCTCCCCCTACATCAACACCTGCAGGGCTCCATCCTGCTGTCATCACGGTACATGGAGGTGCCTGGAAAGGTGGTGATAAAAAAGATCATGCCCGTATAGCTGAACTGCTGGCAGATCGGGGATATGTGGTGTTCTGTATCAATTATCGCCTGGCTCCTGCCTATCACTTTCCTGCACCGGTGGAAGATATACAGTGTGCCGTGGTGTGGGTACGGACCCATGCTCAACAGTACGGAGTGAATCCAGATGCCATCGCACTGCTGGGAACATCGGCAGGAGCCCACCTGGCAGTACTTGCCGGGCTCACCGCATCTTCTGCTGCCCTTTCTTCTGTACCCCCTGCTCCCTGGGACATATCCTGCGGCTCCTCTACAGATTCCCGTGTTCAGGCAGTCATTTCCTGTTTCGGTCCTCTGGATCTATCCTATCATAACGGGGAAAATGCAGGAACTGCCCGTGTAGTGGCCGCCTTTCTGGGAGCCCCCTGCCAGAAAGCCCCGGCTCTGTGTACAGCTGCCAATCCCATGACCTATGTTTCTTCTGCAGCACCCCCTATGCTGCTCATTCACGGTACCCTCGATGAGGTGGTGGGATATGAAGCCTCAGAACGCTTTTATCATGCCCTCCTGGAAGCTGGAGGTGAGGTCATCCTCCTCCCCATAGAGGCCAATCATGGGTTCATCCTTGCTGTTTCCAGCCCGGAAGCCGCAGCTGCCATGGAAGCTGTTTGTGCATTCTTAGATGACTTATTCTCGTAATTACTTTCACCACTATACCTCCTCTCCTCCTGTACAGGTTATCGAAACTGTTAAAAAACATGATCAATTTCAGTATATGGTGCATCATGGTCTCTAAAAGAAAAATTGGATTATTACTCTCCTATATCATGAAGATATTGATTCTGCTCTATACTGAATACAGTTTTGTCAATGGGTATTACTTCATGGGTGTGGTGGGGATTCTTTCCTTTTTCATGACCTTCATCCCCACCTTCCTCTACCGCACCCTGCGGGTAACCCTCCCCTGGGAATTGAGTTTCCTCATCGTTTTATCCCTTTTTCTGCACATAGCAGGAAATATAGGCCAGTTCTATGAGCTCTTCTACCCAGTATATGATAAAATTGCTCATTTTGTCTCCTCTGTAACGGTGGCAGTGCTGGGACTGGTCAGTGTGGTCATCCTGGACCAGTATACCAACATGAATCTCAACAAATACATGATCACCGTATTTGTCATTCTCTTAACCATGGCTATTGGCGCCTTCTGGGAGATCGGGGAATTTGCCTACGACCTCTTACTGGGAGCCAACACCCAGACTAGCCTGGCAGATACCATGTTTGATCTGATTTTTGACCTCACCGGAGGAGTGCTCATCGGCATATTCGGGTATTACTACCATGAAAAGATGCCCCAGACCCATTTCATGTAATGGGAAAAAAATCTGATTCTTTTGGATTTTCGGAGTAATCCCCACCAATACATACGAATAGTGAGGCTCCCTGTGTCATTTGCGACCAGTCCCCCCTTCCACCCTTCCTGATAAAAAAATAATAATATTAAGATAGATCAATGGAAATCTTTTTAAAATCCTTTTCTTTAAAACTTGTGTGATACTATGAAAAAAGCATTAGTATTTGTCATATTACTGGGATTGATGGTACCCGGAGTGTGTCTTGCCGATGAAATGTCAGAGGCCGAAGCTGCTATCAATGATGCACAATCCATGCTCGATACCCTCAATTCCATGGGATTCTGGTTCGGGCCGTCAGCTGCCATGAAGATGGAAGCTGAAAATCATCTCCAGATGGCCCAGGAAGCTTTTGAAGCAGGAAATTATTCAGAAGCTCTTCAGCATGCACAGATGGCACTGCAGTATGCACAGGGCGCTCTGGGACTGAGAGGATTCAGCATGCTCCCCGGAAGCAGCTTGATCACCGGGTACACTGCATCTCGTCCCTGCTAGATGCCCTTTTAACCACTGATTATCTTTTTTTCTAATTTTCTTTTTTAATTTTCATTCAAAAAAAAATTTTATGGAACAGAGATCACCAGGATGTTCCATTGTGATCATGCAGAGGATGGTACCTTTAAAATGGATCGTGCATACCTACTCCAGTGATCGTCATGAAATTCGAGGAATTGCATTTTTCAAAAGCCCCAGAGATCAGGGCCCTCCCCGGTAAACATTCCCTCAGCCTGCTCAGCAAGCAACAGTCCATGGAAGGAAGTGCTGTTTCCTATCCCCGCAACATACCCGTGGTCATGGAGGAAGGGAAGGGGGCCACCATAAAAGATGTGGATGGTAACATATTCATCGATTTTTTTGGAGGAGCAGGGGTCATGGCTGTGGGACACAATAACCCTTCTGTGATGGCAGCAGTACAGGAGCAGCAGCAGAAAATGACTCATACCCTGGACTTTCCCACAGAGATCAGATTGCAGCTCATGGAGGAGATCCAATCGGTGATGCCTTCAGGAATGAAAAAGGTGCGAATCCAGTTTGGAGGACCTACAGGCTCTGATGCAGTGGAAATGTCCCTCAAATTGGCCAAATACTGCACCGGGCGCCACCCCTTCATCGCTTTCCAGGGAGGGTACCACGGCATGACAGCAGGGGCCTGCACCCTGAATTCAGGAAAATTCTGGAAAGAACCCTACCTGCCCATGATTCCCGAGGTGCATTTTGCTCCTTATGCTTACTGTTACCGCTGCCCCCTTTTCACCTCAATCGATACCTGTTCTATGGAATGTGCTGCATATTATGATCACCTGCTGGAAGATCCCCACTCCGGGGTGTGCACTCCTGCCGCCACCATTATCGAGCCGATCCAGGGCGAAGGAGGTTCAATTGTTCCTCCAGATACATATATATCCCGTATTGCACAGATCAGTGCTGCTCATGATGTTCTGTTGATCTGTGATGAAATCCAGGCTGGATTTTGCCGGACTGGTACCTATTTTTCCTGTGAACATTCTCACACCACCCCCGATATCATCACTATCTCCAAGGCTATAGGAGGAGGATTTCCTCTGTCTGCCATCGCTTACCGGGAGGACCTGGATGTGTGGGAGAAGGGAGCCCATATCGGTACCTTCAGAGGCAATGTGGTAGCCATGGCAGCAGGGGTGGCCACTATTCAATTCATGAAAAAACATTCTCTCAATGACCACGTGCAGACCATAGGTGCATATCTGTTACACCGGCTGAAAAAAATTGCTGACCACTCAGAAATTGTGGGAGATGTGCGGGGAAGAGGATTGATGCTGGGTTGTGAAATGGTGAAAGATACACACTCCGGAAGCCCTTCACCCTCCCTGGCAGACAGGGTGCGATATGCCTGTTATCAACGGGGCCTGCTCATCGAAATTGGAGGTCACTACAATAATGTGGCTCGATTCCTCCCTCCCCTGATTCTCACCCGGGAACTGGCAGAGACAGGAATGGACATCTTCCAGGAAAGTATTCATGAGGTGGAAAAAGCTTATAAGCATAATAATGAGAATAAAGCTCACTAATACATTGTCCCTATGAGAATTGTATACACTGAACAGGATGATACCATGGACTATGAAAGGCGCACTCAGGGAATGATCACGGTAGAATTTACCCCCATAGATGAATACCTGGTGTCAGAGACATTCGATCATCTCTCCCAGGGATTGACTTCGGCCATGCAGTATTTCCAGGTGGACTCTTTTCCTGGCATGTGTGCAGTGCTTACCCCTTCCCGTGCAGAATTCGATCGATACATCACAGATGTGCTGCAGGTAGATATTGAAATTCCTTCCAATCCCGGCAGGGTCGCTATCCCTCAACAGAAGAATTTGGCCATCCTCTCTCCCCGTCTCTGGGAGGAGGAATCCACCCTCTCCCCCCACCATTTTGGCCCCATTGTACGCCATGAAACAGTGCACATCATAGAAGAATATCTCTCCCCGGATATCGAGAAGGTTCCCCGCTGGTGGAGCGAAGGCCTGGCCATCTATGTATCGGATCAGTGGATCACCCTGGAAGAGGAAAAGCCTGAATTGATTGCGGGTATCCAGAACAATGCTGCTCCCTCTTTCTGCTCCCTGTGCCAGGATGTGAACCTCTCCTATGTATGGGGATGGACCTGTGTCATGTATATCGAACTGATCTATGGGCAGAACATGATCAACACCCTGGTGAGGGAATGCTCCGACAATATCATGGCAAAATTAGGTGAAACTGACAGCTCATTTGAAGAGAAATGGAAGCGGTGGTTACCGCTTCTGGAATCGAGCCTCACATGATCTCCCTGGAGAGGAGACCACTCAGGCAGAGAAAGGTAATGAAGAGTGAACCCAGACAGGATCCTGATTCAAGCTGCTGCTGTGTTTTCTGAATCCATTCCTCGCATTCCTGTGCTTTTTCTGAATCTATAGAGGCAAATAATGTCTGTGCCTGCTGGAAGAAATCCAGTGCTGCTTCATATTCCCCGGTCTCGTAAGCCTGTTTTCCCTTCTGGAAGAGGGATTGTGCAGACAGGAGGGTATCTTCCACCTGCTTTTGCTGTTCGATATCTGCGAGGAGAGCATCGATTTCTGTCACCTTTTCGGTGAGCCCATACTGCTGGAAAATCATCCGGGCTCCGTACAATAATCCCAGTGCTTTTTCATTTTCCCCCATGTCCATGAATGCCCGGGCTGTACCCAGTTGGTTGGAGGCAGAAAGCACAGATTCATATTTTTCAATGAGGTCTGCGAGAGATTCATCTGGACCGGCAATGGATTGAGCCTGCAGTGCCAGATCATAGGCTGTTTCAAACTCACCCATATCGAAGGCCTCTTGTGCCTTTCTGAGTACATGATCCACTCCTTCTGCTGGATCTTTCAGACAGCACCAGGAGGGATCATCCACGAAGGTGGGGCTCTGGGTGAGGTTGATCATGGAGGACCCATCGGCAGAGAGCACATAGATGTCGGTGGTAGATTCTCCCTTGATATCTGTAGAAGCCACACAGGCCATACTGGTTCCCCGGGGAGACCAGGCAGGGCATTCCCACATGACGTGATCTTCGGAAATTTTTTCCACACCTGATCCATCTGCACGCATGACATACACATGATAGAAGGGAAAGTCTGGATTTTCTCTGTTGGAGAGAAATGCAATGTCACCGGTGGGAGATACTGCAGGAAATGAATCCCGGGCCGGATTGTCTGTGAGATTTGTTTCTGTTCCTGTAGCCACATCCAGGACATAAATATCGGTATTGCCCTCTACATCTCTGGAAAAGACGATAGATGACCCATCGGGGGTCCAGCAGGGATATCCATCGATCCATTCATTGGAGGTCAACCGGGTTATGTCAGTTCCCTGAATATCTGTGAGATAGAGTTCATCTGATCCATCCCGGGTGGAGATGAACACAATTCTATCTCCATCGGGAGACCAGGCAGGTCTCTCATCTGAAGCAGGGTGGGTAGTCAGTTGCTGCATTCCAGATCCATCTGCATTCATGAGATAGATATCATTATTGCCCTCTTTATCTGATACAAAGGCAATCCTGTTCCCGTAGGGCGACCAGGCGGGGTGAATCTCGTTGCTGGGTAAAGTCGTTATCTGGGTGAGATGAGAACCATCTGCATCCATTACATAAATATTCCAGTTCTCACCCAGGGAGGCAAAGGCAATTCTTCCTTCAGATACTGCCGATTGACCGGGAGCCAGGGTGAAACAAAGAACCAGACTGATAAATATCATTGAAACATGCATTCTCTTTTTCATGGTATCACCGCTCATTCGCACGAGGTGTTTAAAAATGTTTCAATAGCAGGTGAGGAAATCTATTTATAGTATCAGTGTCAACCGTGTCAGGTGTGAGTATGAAAAAAATTCTCATTATAGCCATGCTTGCGATATTAATACTGCCTCAGGTGTGGGCCGATGAAGCTCTGGATGCCCAGTATGCTATCGATGAAGCCGAATCATTGCTGGAAACCATGAATTCCATGGGATACTGGGTTGGACCACCGGGTGTATTAAAAACAGAAGCTGAAAATCACCTCCAGATGGCTAAAGATGCCCTATCGCAGGGCAATTGCTCTTCTGCATTGCAGTATGCTCTCCTGGCATTGCAGTATGCCAAGGGTGCTATTGGATTGAGGGGATGGGCCCTGCTTCCCGGTATGGGATATGCTGCTGGATGTACCACCTCATCACATTAGGTGGATGAGGAAACATTTCATTTCTCTTTTTTATCTTTTATCTTTCTTTCTTTTTAATTCATATATTTCTATATTACCTTATCCTGTAACCATCTGGAAAAAAAGGAGCTGCAGGATTGTTTTTCAATTGAGCACATTCCAAAGAAGATCGTGTTTTATTTACCTTTTGAGAAGTCCTGCAGCTCATATTGTATAGATGTAGAGATTAATAAAGTATGTGATAAGAGGAGATATTATGAGGGGCTCCACTGCCTCTTACATAGAGATGGTTTTCAGTGGCTCCTGAAGGATACAGAAAAAATCGCATACTGTGAATCACTGCAGTGAAGGAATGAACCCCTGGAATTTGGCTGCACACTCATGAAAATGTATTTAAATGAAAATCATAATCTCTAAGGGTGATAGTATGAAGAAATTCGTATTAGTCATAGCGATCGTAGGATTGTCATTGCCTGTAACCTGTTTTGCAGATGAAATGTCCGACGCTCAGGATGCCATCAACGAAGCAGAATCTCTATTACAGACAATGAACTCCATGGGATTCTGGTTTGGGCCGTCAGCTGCCATGAAGATGGAAGCTGAAAATCATCTCCAGATGGCTAAAGAAGCTTTTGAGGAAGGAAATTATTCGGAAGCTCTCCAGCACGCCATGATGGCGATGCAGTATGCCCATAGTGCTCTGGGATTAAGAGGATGGAGCATGCTCCCTGGACCAAAATACACTCCTGGTCAAACAATGCATCCTCCTTCTCCTGTGAATGGAGATTCCTGTGAAGTTTGATCATTTTTTTTTCTTTTTTTGTTTTTTATTTCCTGAGTACAAGATTAGAAGCTCTCTTTTACATATGATCAAAAAAAGGAGAGTGAATATGGAAATCATTTTTACCAATGGCTTCTGTGTTGTTTTTTGCTGAATACCACAAGCATCAAGCCGATATTGCAACATAATAGTACAGCATTACAGCATCCTCCTTCATCTGTAGGGGGTTCTTCGGTGGAAGATGGTTCGGTGGAAGATGGTTCGGTGGAAGATGGTTCGGTGGAAGATGGTTCGGTGGAAGATGGTTCGGTGGAAGATGGTTCGGTAGATGGTGGCTTAGGTGCCTTAATTATGCCGTTTTCTTTGAGGCTATTTAGATCTCCATTATATCTATCTAAATCCACTCCATCACACTCATTAAATCCAGGTACATTTTTCCAATCTTCTACTTTATATTGCCAGAAAACCCATGTGTCCCAAATCTTTGTGTCAGGTTCATATATATTTTTAGTATCGACAATCCAAAGTCCATATTCGGTAATTTTTTTAATAGAGCTATTTTGATAGGTTGTAGCTTCATTCAATTTACATTCAGCATAATGTTTATTGCAATATATGAGTGGTTCGACTTCTATTCCATATTTATCTCTTGTAAGTTCTTTCAATTTCTTGACAAATTCATCCACCCAGAAAACAAGCTGATCAGGATCTAAATCAATTTCCC
>AZIF01000153.1_pt1 | contig 30896 bp, 29 predicted proteins | sample 359031 | NCBI WGS metagenome assembly AZIF01 (sample SAMN02429710, study PRJNA222658) | marine sediment metagenome | biome: Sediment sample; isolation source: sample MGS-PRI from oil contaminated site at the harbour of Priolo Gargallo... | place: Italy: Priolo | collected 2011-03-08 | depth 6 m m
TATGGGATCAATACCAAAGATCAATTGAAAATCAACATGCTTTTCATTAAAAAAATCTTCTGGTGTGGGATAAAATTTCGTAAAATAATCATAATAAGTGGCAGTGAGGGAATAATGCTTTCCCGAACTATCTTCACGATAGGTTATTTCCACCTCATTCCAGTGATACATGACTGTTTCAGAAAACTCTGAAAAGAATCCATAGGGTTCAATTGCTGCAAACCACCACTCCCAGAATGGAGATATATCCTCTGATTTCCACTGCATGACTCCCTGAGATGATGAAGGAACAAGAAGAGTGTGAGTGCCCATCATATCGGTGAGTTCAGAATCGGTATAGGGTGCACCCTGCATGACGACTGAGAGGTGTGTAGTCTTCTCTTTTTCGGTAATCCAGCTGATGTGGGCAACTGCCTCAATGGATTCATCAGCAACACAATCTGATTCTGTGACCATGCATTGATAGTGAGCATGAAGCGTTCCTTCTACCATGCTGACCTGGAGATTCTGGGCCTCTCCAGTGGGCTGCAGGAGAAGAATGAGAAAAAGAATCCATATCACAGGATTACCTCCATCGCTTGAGATAGACTGCTATCCCCAGAAGGAGCAGGATACTCGCCATGATTATCCCCCCAATGACTGTACTCTTTGGAGAATCAGGCTGAATCTGTGAACAGAGAATCAGGCAATCAGTATACCGGCATTCTGCATATGCGTTGTGAGCCAATTGCAAAATATTCTTTGCTTCTTCTCCTTCCACCGCCTCTTTGAGATCTGCAAGCCGATTCTGGCACAATGCATCCAGTTCCTGCTCTATGTGAAGATATTCTTCTCTAAGGTAGTCATGTACTGCCGGATCCCCTTTTTTCAACCGGATTTCTGCTTCAGATATGACAGATTCCAGAGTATCGAAATGGATATCTAATTGGGAGCAGGTCTTCTCAATGTCTTTTAATGTATCCACTATCTGCTGTGCCTCCTGGAGAGGATCACAGAATAGCTCTGAAGGAGAGAGGATATCTACTGGATGGGGAGGGGAGAGCAGAAGAGCGGGATCTCCGAACAAACAGGTTGCTTCTTCCCGCACATGCTGTTCCTCTGACATCCATAATCCACTGAGAGGATACCAGTATCCAGCAGTATGTACTTCTGTTTTAGCATACCGTACTGCATCTCCCACCGGTATTTGAGCGAGGGCACGGGAAAGGAAAAGGACTTCGAATTCAAAATTGGTGAGAACTTCCTGCATTCCTACATTGATACAGAAGCCAGAAACACCTTTCCTGATCAACCAGAGAGGAAACTCAGAAGACCCCACAGGACCGGTAGCAGAAATGTAAGCAAAGGAACTGTTAAAATGGTCAAGAACAGGCAGTGATTCCTGCACCACCCTATCAATATCTGTTGTGTGGAGTCCTGATTCCCTGCCAGTGAGATCGCTGACCAGCAGAAAGAGCTCTGGACGTGCAGCAGTGAATTTCCAGTCCCTCTGGGAGCGTCCCTCGGAAATGGTGATATCATAGGTTTTGGTGAGATCGGGGAACCAGAAGGAAATGCAACCATTTCCAGGATAGAGCAGAAAAGTATGAGGGTCTATTCCTTCCACCTCCACATTGAGACTGGTAGCCACACCTTCTCCCATCTTATAAAAATGAGGGAGAAAAAAAGAACTATTCCCCGTTCCATTATAGATGAAAAGACCGCAATTTTGAGCATTTTCTAAAAGATGTGCTTGTGCTGTACCCACTGGGTAATACTGAACAGTCATTCCCGATTCTTCACAGAGGGAGATGGCATCTTCGGTATAGGTGGGTACCTCAATATTGTTTATGAGGAAGGTAGTATCGGATTGAGGGGGGAGAAACAGGGACCGAGAAATAAATGCTACTGTATCGGGAAGATCATATCCAGTGAATCGTCCCACAGCATAGGATTCTGCAAGAAGATAATCTAGGGTGAGAGGGAGGCAGGGTACGGGCATCGCCTCTATATACGGTGAGGCCATGGAAATGAGGTCATCTCTTTCTTTTTCACTGGAAACCCAGTATTTTGGAGCATCCTGGAAGAGTACATCATTGATCTCTTGGACAGGAGCAAAGCATTCCACACTGGAATATTCTACATGGGCCTGATGAAAAGAGGAATACTCGCATTCATAGCATCGATAGGAGCGAGGATTGCAGGAATGGGTGAGGGTGGGAACAAGAATATGATGAGCAGCAAGTTCTGAAGCCAGATAATCCATACTGGTGCCCATGTCTCCCACTATGGCTATATAATGAGTGTCAGCAGGTAAAAATTCTAATAACTGTTCATTACCCTGCATCCGGGTGCGAAATTCGTGAGTGGCAAAGAGATTATCGGTAAACAAATATCGGTATCCTACCCACTGGAGAGTATCTTCTGAAGTATTCCACAGGGCATTCTCCCACACTCCCCACATAGACCCCAGTAATTCCCACTGCATGAATTTCCACTCTCTCTGTATTTCAGATTGTAATTCATGAGGAAGGGTGAGTATTGTACCTTCCCGGTAGGATTGCAAAATCTGTGCAGCCGGGTAGAGCGGATCGTCAGGATCTGATAAGATGACATATCCCTCCACAGACAGAGAAGGTCCTTCCAGGTGAGAAAGGATCTCCGGGGAGAGGGATCTCACCGTGCCCAGTGCATGCAATTGCTCTTTCACCGGGAGTGGAACTGATTCTGTCACATAGAGAATGTGGGGTTCATAATCTATCAAGAAATTGCGGGTGGATTCTGGTATTCCTTCTGAAGTCACCAGGAGAAGGGGTACACCAGGAATAGAGTGGGGGATATGATTTGCGGTGGTGAGAATCACGCAGGTATCTTCTGCAGATGCTTGAGAGAACAAAGATATGGGTAGTAATCCCTGTATGAAAACAGAAACAATTACCAGAGTAAAAACAGCCCTCATATTACTGGATAACATGGAAATCAATACTCTCCTGATCCTGGGGAGGGATACAACTGGGATCTGATGCCAGGATATCACCATAGAATCGTAGAGCACCTCCCCGACAGCCTCCTCCACATCGATCCAGATACTGACAGGTGGCACATCGTCCCTTGATCTCAGTGTGTCTCCGACGCAATTTGGTGAATATATCATGAGTCTCCCAGACCGATTTCACCGTGGTCTCCCTGAAATTTCCCAGTGAAATTCCCATCTCTGCACAGGGAGTAAAATTCCCATCGGGGTCCACAGCCATATGCCAGAGTCCTGCTTTGCATACTCCTCCCACCAGATGATAGATAGCCTCTTCTACAGGGATATTTTTTTCCAGGACATCTTCCCTCACCTGTTCGGGATACACCTGTTCTCCCAGAGGGCTCTTCATGAATTCCTTCACAATAGCATTGAGTCTGATGGAATCCAGTATATAACAGAAGGGAATCTTTGACCAGTTGTCAAAGTGCAGTGTTTTGGTTATTCGCTGGGCAGCATCCAGCCATTCCACTGCAGAAAGTACTTCTCCACAGGCTGCAGCCCTTCCTGCATAGGTTGCCCGTGTAAATATGAGATATACCACATCTCCGAATTCAGATTTCATACAATCTATGTAGGACTCGATATTGGAACAGTTGCTTCTCATGACGGTGAATATCGCAGTTACGGGAACATTAGCATCCAGTAGATGATATATGGCGTTCATACTCCTTTTCCAGGCGCCAGATTTCCCCCGAATTGCATCATGAATCGGTTCTGTACCATCTATCCCGATCTGGACATTGTATACTTCCAGATCCGAGATTTTTTGGGCTTTCTCCCTGTCTATCAGTGTAGCATTGGTGCTGATGGAAAGACGTATCCCCTTCCCATACGCATATTCCATGAGCTCAAAAAGATCCGGGCGGGTGAAGGGTTCTCCTCCCCCAAAAATTATGTAGGAACAGCCTGCATCATAGATTTGATCGATAACTGCCTTTCCTTCTTCAGTTGTCAACTCCTGAGATCCTTTTTGACCGGACGCATTATAACAGTGTCTGCATTTCAGATTGCAGGCATGTGTCACCTCATAACCTACCACCATAGGTGGATTGTGAAATGGGTAGTCTTTGTCTTTTTCAGCAATTTTTAACAGTTTTTTAGCGGTTTTAGGGCCCACAATACCCATCGTATAGGGTGCTTTTTCCAGAATGTGTGTCTTTTCTTCCTCAGTATATGGATTAGATGCTTCTTCTAAAGAATCCATATTCTTTCACCTCCCTTGTTTTTCAGCTGTTATCTGTTCTTTCACCCGCGGACAATCATAATCTGAATGCAGGGGATCCCCAAAGTAAATAGCAGCCTTGGATCGACATCCTCCGCATTCCATGCGATCGGGACAGGTACCGCAGGGTCCTTTGAACATTCGTTCACGCATCTGAACCAGTAATGGATTCTGATACGCCTCCCGGATAGATTTTTCTTTTAGACTCTCCACAGGATATGGATAATATGAACAGGGTGCAATAGTCCCATCGGGGAGAAGCAGGACATTATATCCTGCAAGACATGAATTGGTCATGATCAGACCAGACAGGGAAAACGGCATGTACGATTCATTGGACATTCCATGAGGAAGTGAACAGATGATATAGGGTATTCCTCCACGAGGAAGGTATACCCGAAGATTTTTTATTTTCGGTTCATAGGCCTTGAGGGTCCGGCCCATAGCCATAAAATCTGCATGGGAAATCAACTGGGGTTGAATTGCTGTTGCCCTTCCCACACCGACACCATGAAACAGGACAAATTCATCCACCTTATTCTTAATGCACCACTGGAAAATATCGGGGATATGGTCATAATTGAAGGCCAGAGCTGTGGTCCGCACACTGGATACTACCCCTGCTTCAGTAGAACAATGAACCGCGTTGACTGCCCGTTCCAGAGACCCTTCTTTCTGCCTGAAGGTATCATGAAGACGAGGATTCATGCTGTCGATGCTAATCGCCATATAATCGAGACCACATCTCTCAAGGATCTTCATGGCCTCAGCATCTACAAAATACCCGTTAGATACCACCAGTGTTCTCATCTTGGATTGCGCAGCATATTCCACCAGTTCATAGACATCGTCTCTGAGAAAGACTTCACCTCCTGATATGCTCAGATTGCTGGTGCCAGATCGTGCCAGATCATCGATAATATCCAGGGCTTGAGATGTGCTCATCTCGTCTTTCATAGGTGATCCAGCCTTCTGATAACAATGGGAACAGTGCAGATTGCATCGATAGGTGAAGGCTCCAAAGACGGTGATAGGGGCCTTGAGACGTCGGGAAAAGATAATTCTCTTTATCAATCGGTATATATTTTCCATGGATTCGGGGGTTAACCCGGTGAGTTTTCCTTTTCCTCTGAAGTCCTGTTCCACGCCAAACATCTGATCACTGCAGTCCAAAATCGCGTTTTATGTCCTCAATAACTCGACGGTATTTTTCTACAGACTCACCCTCCTCTTGGGCTGTGTCTGTGGCCTGAATCAGATTGTTGACTGCTTCCTGCAGTTTTTTCTTTCTGTCAGGGAGCATGGCCACCAGGTCTTTGAATTCTGGAGGGTATCCTCTATATGCATACCTGCCATCAGATTCTTCCACCACTCCATAGAGGATGAAATTTTCCATAGCACTGACCAGAATGGGTACGGTAACTCCCAGAGCTTTTGCCAGTTCTTCCTGTGAAATAGCATCCTCATCTGCCAGTCTGAAAAAAATCTGTATCCTTCCCTGAAGTTCATTATTCTGGATCTTCTTGGAAAGGTGAGCAAATTCATCCAGAAATACCTGTCGCAAGTCCATCATCATTCCTCCTTCAGCACGCCATCCACCAACGTATAGTGCCTTTGAGCAGTTTTTCCCAGGGCAAAGTCATGGGTGACGATGATGAAGGCAATTTCTGTTTCTGTTCTCATCTTCTTCATGAGGTCCACTAACTGTTGAGATGTAGTACTGTCCAGCTCTCCTGTGGGTTCATCTGCCAGTACTATCTCTGGGTTATTGACCAGGGCCCGGGCCACTGCTACGCGTTGTATTTCCCCACCGCTCAATTGCCGGGGAAGGTGATTCATACGGTCTGATAAATCCACCTTTTGCAAGAGCATTTCTGCCCGTTCCTGTTTCTCTGATTGAGGTATTGCATGGGGATGCAGGGGAAGCATCACGTTTTCCAGTGCAGTAAGCTGTGGAATGACATTGAATGCCTGGAATACGAATCCGATCTTGTATCGTCTGATGTGGGTGAGTTCTGACTCCCCCAGTGTGGATAGATCTTTCTCATCCAGATAGACATGTCCGGTGGTAGGGGTATCCAGTGCTCCCATGATATGCAGCAAGGTGGATTTGCCTGAACCAGATGGACCCATTATGCTGATAAAATCTCCTTTTTCTACCGAAAGAGATACTTCTTTCAATGCCTGAATGGTGATCTCACCCATGGTGTATTCTTTACTAACCTTTTCTAATGTTAACATGATACTTCCTCCTATTCAAATCGTAAGGTATCGATAGGTTTCATCTTCATAGCCTTCATAGCAGGGAGCAATCCGCTGATCATTCCCACCACAGCAGCAAAGACAAGGGCCTGAATAATGAGCACAGGAGTGACACTGATTTTCAGGAAAGGCATCTGACCACTCCCTTCCAGGGCAAAAGCCATGACCAATCCCAGAATACAGCCAAAAATTCCTCCTAAAACAGAAATTATGAGAGCTTCACTCATTATTAAACGAAATATATGTTTTTTTCCCCATCCAATTGCTCTCAATATCCCAATTTCTTTTGTACGTTCATATACAGACATATTCATGGTGTTCAAAATCATGAGGGCAGCAATCAATGCAGCCACCAGGACAATGGTAGATACTGCACTCTGTAGTGTCTGTATGTTTTCCATCTTGGTTGCCAGTTCACCCGATTTCGTGGTCTCCAAAAAAGGATACGCACTCTCTATTCGCTGTTCAATAGTATCTGCTGAATCCAGAGCTTCCATTTTCAGCTTGATAAAGATCACATTGCATAATCCTTCCATGTTGAAGGCCTTCTGGATATCCTGAATTCTGGCCACACTCATACCATCAAGATAGGCATTTCCTGTCTCATAGATGCCCACGACCCGAAATGTGTATCCGCCAACAGGAAGTGTATCATCCACCTTCATTTTCAGGGTACCTGCCAGATTGGCTCCAATCATGATGCCGTATTCATCGGAGACTGTCAATGGATTCCCTGATTCAAGAGAATAATCGCGGAGAAATTCATCGGGTATCACACCGTAAATTACAAAATATGAAACTTTTTCCAGGGTTAATCCGGTGAAAATCACAGGGGTGGCATATTCCACTTCACTCCACTGGGAAATTTCATCCACAGTTTCCATTTTTATAAAGGAAATTGCAGGATTGGCTACTCCTTTCTGCATTGCAGTAAGCTCAGCTCCCGTTTTTTCAATAGTTTCTTGAAATCCAGATTCCAATCCACCGGCAATTGCCGAGAGCATGACAAAAGCAAGAATGCCCACGGTAATTCCCGATACTGTCAGAAGGGTTCGACCTTTCTGACGTTGTAATGTTTTTATTGCTAAATTCATAGTCTCAACCTCTTCTTTCATGATTTTTGGTAGTATGTATTCTTCTTTTAGTGTTATAAATATATGTTATGAAAGCTATAATGATACCTATCATCAACAGACTTCCACTTATGAATAACCTATGATATGAATGAGCTAAATGGTATTCTACCAGTTCAAATTCATAATAAACCTGAGGGATTTTATTTTCTATTACTGCTGCATATCCCTTTACTGTATTTTTCACAGAGGGTGAATACCATATTTCAGAACGCATCATTTTAAAGGTATAATACATGACTTCGATTTTATATGCTGTGAAGGTCCCTGCCGGGACTATAATTTCCTCCAGGGCTGTGACTTCTGCTTCTATTTCTACCGAGATTTTTGATGTCTGATCCCATTGGCCTGTTAATTCATTATGAGTCCATTCGATAAAGGTATAAGGGGCATTCCATGTTTTTCCCACGAAAAGAGGATACTGGACAATATAATTTCCTGGATAAATAGTAGATTTCATCACTGGATTTCCAGTACTGGTATTATATTCTATACCGTGGTGTTCTGTGGGTGGGCAGGAAACCAGGTAATAGGAATGATATTCTGATTCGGGGTGTCCATCGTAGGTTTCAAAATCATGATAGCATTCCACCCCATCGATCCATTCCCTCCCCTGAACAACACTGGTAAGGAGATGAGTTTCTGTTTCTTCAGAGAGAAATATTTCCCGTGAGGTCCCGATTCCCGGTTCTGTAACCCGCCAAACCCAAGTATCTCCCTCATTCCATATGGGAACTTCACAGGGTTGTGCACAATGTGCCTGCAGAATCCCCAGGAGAATCAATACCCACATTCCTCGATATACAGCATACATGCTATCACCCTATAATCTGCAACCCGATGATGAAGGTTAACATAATTATCAGGTACTGGATCATCAATGTGGTTAAAGCTTTCTTGGCAGTGAGAGAATCCACATGTTCTCCATAGGCTCTGTATCTTTTGGCTACAGGTACAATAAATAAAAACGCAAGTCCCAGGAAAGGGAGAGATATCTGTGAAAATGCAAGATGAACATATGCTCCCAGTGTGAGTACTGGCATACACACGGCCAGTATAATGGCCAGAGTCGCTCCTTTCTCCGGTCCATACACTACGGTGAGTCGGGCATATCCTGCTGCTTTGTCTCCCTCATAATCCAGCATATCCAGACCAATCTGGCCCACCACCATGAAAAGATAGAAGAGAATAACACAATAATACAATGCGGGATCTTTCAGTGCATCCATCATGAATCCAAATAAAAGGATAAAAAAGGCAAGGCAGGCCGGAGAGATAAAAGGAGCCATCACAAATTTTTTTCCATGGAGATCATAGAAAAGAGATCCACCGATGAAGAGTAAAAAACAAAGTGTGACCTCTGGAGTAATCAAGAAAAATGCAATGAGTATCCCTGCTCCCAGTGGTATAATGGCTGCCAACCAGGCTTCTGTCTTACTCAGAATGCCTGTGGCTACAGGATTGAAGGATTTCATTTGTCCTCTTTTAGACACTCTATCAGCCACCACATCCCTGATATTATTCACTCCCACCACACTGAACAATCCCAGTGCAAAAAGAAGAGGACCCAGTATGAAATGTTCATATGCAGGTACTCCCCTGGCCAGGATCACAATTATGATAACCGCAAATAACAGATTGAAAATCACCCGATGTATCCTGTAAAATCCAAATAGTGCTTTTACTTTATTCATTTTCCCATCCTCCTGGTGGTATACACATGGGATCAGGTGCCAGATAATCTCCATAGAAATTATAGGCATCTGCCCGACATCCCCCACCACAAAATTCTTTCCATGCGCACCTTCGACATTTTCCCCCTATTCTCTCCCTTTTTTCTCTGAGGTCATTGAACAGTTGCGCCCCATACCAGATATCTATGAGGGGACGATCTCTAATATTTCCTGCCAGCACAGGCAATTCCACACAGGCATAGACATTACCCTGGGGACCCACATTTACCATGTAGGTTCCTGCTTTACAGTTGCCCCCTACAGCTGCCATGATGATTTCAGCTGCATTTTCCTTTCCCTCCAGCACTCGATTCCTGATATCCTCGGGGTATAATCGTTCTCCCAGAGAGGTGTTAATGATTTTTGTGATAAATTCATGAGTGGACTTGAGATCTATGAGATAGGGATATGGAATGCAACTCCACTGCCCTGAAAATCCGTACCGCTGGGCAATGGTATGGCAGGTTGCAAGATACTCTTTTCCAGTAAGCATTTCACCGGTCTCCATAGCCCGTCCTACCATCTTAACCCGACAGAACATCTGGTTGACCTTTCCACCATATTCATCAGTTAACCAATCGATAAACGCTCCCATGGTCTCCATGTTACTGCGCATCACTGTTGTGATGACTGTCACAGGCATGCCCACTTCGAAAAGGTTCCAGATGGCCTGAGTTGCCCGTTCGAATGCCCAGGATGTTCCTCTGATTCTGTTGTGTATTTCTTCCAGACCATCCAAACTTACCTGTACATTGACAATTCCTGTGTCTCGCATCTCTTGAGCAGTTTTTTTATCAATGAGAGTTCCATTGGTATTGACCGTGATATTCATGCCTTTGTTCGTAGCATAAGAAGTCCATTGGAAGAATTCCTCTCTGAGAAGCGGTTCACCTCCTCCTATGAGCATGCCCACTGTGCCACATTCTGCTAGATGATCAAGAAATTGAAACCCCTCCTCCCGGGATAATTCACCTGGTGCAGGAGTGCCTGCTGCATTATAGCAATGTGTACATTTCAGATTACAGGCATGGGTTAATTCCCATCCTACAAAAAGTGGTGGACAGGTCTTGAAAAAAGAGGGATCTTCAAGCGCTCCTTTCAGGATTCGTCTGGCTGTTTCCTGTCCCAGTGCACCAAGACTCCGGGGTGCATTCTCAAGTATTCTCATTTTTTCTTTTTTTGAAATCATAATAGAGTACTATAAAAATAAGAATATATAAATATTTCTTATAGTCTTCATAAAATAATTATATACAATACATTTACTAATTATTTCTGAGAATTCAGGACATAATGACAGACATTTTAATCCTTTTCTCCAATTCCTAGAGATGGGGTTCCTGTACCATGAAGACTGTGCAAGCTTTTCCACAGAGAAAGCAATCATAACTCAACGTACTATGACTCGACTTTTTTCATCACATGAGGATAGTATATCCTTAACGAGTTAAAAGGTCCACTATGAGCAATGAAAGCATATTGAACATGCCAAAGGTGGAATCTAATGGGTGATACCATGGTGACCTTTGACGGGTATGTTCTTTCTTATATGTGGGAAGAAATACATATATAGGTGAATTGACATTACCAGGTGATGCCCATGCGATATGGTATTGAGGTCGTACCATTCGGCCAATTTGGTAATCCCAAAATAGTTGTACAGTTTGCCCGTGCAGCAGAAGCAGCAGGATGGGAAGGTATATGGGTATGGGATCACCTTCTCTTTCCATATGGGGTGGGAGATCCCTGGATAATTCTTTCTGCTGTGGCAACCTCTACACAATCCCTCAAGATTGTGACAGGAATATCTCCACTCCCCCGGTATCCTCTTCACGTTCTGGCACGCATGATAACATCATTAGACATTCTCAGTGGTGGTCGGGTCATATTTGGAACAGGCGTAGGTATTGACCATGAATGTACACAGGTGGGAGAGCCTGGCAACCCTGCAATTCGTGCATCTATGCTGGATGAAGGACTGGACATTCTCACCACACTCTGGTCGGGGACTCCGGTGACCCATCAGGGTACTCATTATACTCTCTCCGATGTAACCTGCCTTCCTTCTCCTGTTCAGACACCTTTGCCCATATGGATAGGAGGCGAGAGTAAAGCTGCCCTTCGCAGAGCTGCTCGCTGGAATGGCTGGATTATTGGAACTATTAACGAAAAATGTAAAATCATACGATCTCCAGAGAAACTGGAACAGGATATCAGATATATTCAATCCTTTCGGAAAAATAATGACGCTTTTAATGTAGCAATCGATGGCGTATCAATTCCTGATGAATCTGATAACCCTCTCATACATGCATATGAGCAGGCAGGTGCTACATGGTGGTTTGAAAGCATATTTGGATTACGAGGTAGTGAGAAAGAGATGCTTGAGCGCATACAGGCAGGCCCTCCACAGGGGTAAGTTACTCATATCCTGCGGTAAGACACTCTTTTTTTGTAAATATGTTGGAATTCCTTCAGTATATCCTGGTAAATTGGAATGTGTGCTGGGATAGGTTCAACTATTTTTTCAACTTTTATCAAAGGGTGTATATCTGAAAATGATTTCAGGGTGTTGAGTCCCACCAGGGCAATGGCAGCAGCTCCCCGGGCTCCTGCACCCAGAGGATTTTCCATTCTCCATATAGGTTTGGCAAATGCATCGGCAAAAATCTGACACCAAATATCTGATTGTGCACCACCACCGATGAGATATATGTGCTCTACCGGAGCAGTCTTTGCCACCAGCTTCTCGAAGTAGGTCAGGGCCCATTTGAGATTCACAGCAACTCCCTCGTATACGGCTCGAGCCATATGACCGCGGTCATGTTCCAGGCTGAGATTATAGAATCCCGCCCTCACATCGGGATCATCCAGGGGGCTCCGCTCTCCAAATAACCAGGGAGTAAAAATCACTCCTCCAGACCCTGGTTCCACGGTGGAAACATATTCATTGAGCTGGTCATAACTGAATTCTCTCACCACATTGGTCTTGATCCACTCCAGGCACCCGGATGCTGTCTCCTGCTCTGAAATGCACAAATACTTGTCAGGTTGGGCACTGCAGATACTCCCCGTGTAGTGGCTCAGATCCTTTTCTCGAGCAGAAAGATGTGCACCTATCCAGGAACTGGTCCCCACATAGACATGAGTTTCACCTGCTGAAACTGCCCCCGATCCAATTGCAGCAGAAGCCATATCTCCTGCCCCCACCATCACTGGCGTGCCTTCTGGAATGCATAACTGACAAGCTGCCTCAGTGGTGAGAAATCCTGCCACATCGGTGGATTTTTTGATCTGGGGAAGCTTTGATACAGGTATGTGGTATTTTTTCAAGAGGCTCTCTGACCACCTGAATCTTCCAGGGCGGGAATCCATCAGCCAGGTAATATGTGCACAATCCCGGCTGGTGACATATTCTCCGGTGCATCGATAAATAAGATAATCTTTCACATCCAATAATTTTACCGCTTCTCTGTACACCTGGGGGGCCTCTTCCTTTAGCCAGAGGATCTTAGAAATGGCATCTTTTCCAGCAATTCCTGGAGAACCCCCTGTAATCCGCAGAAACTGAATCAGTGGAACCAGGGAATATCCAGAAATCTTCACCAATCCTTTCCCGATTATCCTTCTAGCCTGGGGAGCAGCCCGGGTATCTAACCAGGTAAGACAGTTCATCAAGACATCCCCCTGTTCATCCAGGGGGACCACCCCTGCCATCTGTGCTGAAAACACAATGCCTTTCACATCCTCGCCTCTTATGCCCGTATCTTCCAGGAGTGTACAGGTAGTCTGGGTGATGGCCTCCCACCAGTCAAGAGGATTCTGTTCCGCATACCCCTTATCTGGAAATAGTACTGTATATTGGGCAGATTCTGAAGCTATCATCTCCAGTCGGTCATTGAAAAGCGTCCCTTTGCTTCCACTGGTTCCCACATCATGCGCAAGTATATACTTCATAATCCCCTATAAAAGGTTCATATATTTAACTATTACTGGGTTCACGTTCAATAAGTGATTCCTTAGGCGTACCCATAAAATTTCGGTGATCTCTCTCTAAATCTATATGAATTATCACATTTTTTCCACTCTGTATAATCTATAACCATGAGAAAAAAAACATGTCCTCTGGATGATTGGGGAGACTACAAAATACACTGCTCAAAAGGGTTGAACTATTGTCATCCACCAGAATTACGTAATCCAGACTCCCACTCCCCTGCACGAGAATACTTCTTTTTATGGATAATCCTCTCCTGGAAGAATATACCAATGTTTATATGAATACTTTTTAAACAGGACATGGTGATACCATGCGTGTTACTGTTTTAGGGTGTGGTGTGGTTGGTACGACAGCCGTGAAAACACTGGATGTCCTCGGTGATTTCGATGATATTACAATCGGAGATATCAACATCCAGTATGCCCGTCAGGTTGCAGATTCCTGTACCTGTACTACCCACTGTGTTAAGTGTAATGCAAAAAATCCAGAAGAGTTACGAGAAATTATTACAAAAGCAGATGTTGTGTTAAACTGTATTGGTCCATTCTATGAATACGGTCCACCTATCCTATCCATTGCTATCCAGGAAGGAGTGCAGTATGTGGATGTGTGCGATGATTTGGATGCTACCACAGAGCAATTAACGCTTCACCAGCAGGCCATAGATAATGATGTATCTGCATTGATAGGAATGGGAAGTTCACCAGGATTGGCCAATGTCCTGGTGAAATTCTGTGAAAATTTTTTGGATATTACGTCAATAGATATTTACCATGCTCATGGAGGAGAGGAGGCCGAAGGTCCTGCAGTGGTCAAACACAGAATTCATTCCATGGAAATGGATATCCCGGTGTATCTAGATGGACACCTCCAATCTGTCAGGCTCTTTGAAGAGAGTGGAAAAGCACTGGAGGACACTGTAGAATTTCCAGGCCTGGGGACATACCCTGTGTATGTGTATCCTCATCCTGAAACCATTACCCTCCCTCGATACATCCGGGGGGTCCAGCGGGTGACCAACATGGGACTGGTATTGCCTCCCGAATATGCAGAACTCATAAAAAAAGTGGTACAGCTGGGTATGACCGGTGAAGAACCTCTTACTGTGGGCGAGGTACAGGTTGCACCGCTGGATGTTGCTGTCCAATTCATCCTCTCCCAGAGGAAAGTACTCATGGAAAAGACAGGATTTGAAGGACCTGCTGGATGCCTCAAGATCGTGGTGAAGGGAAAAAAGAATGGAACAATAGAAACCTACTCCTTTGCTCTGGGGTCTCGTGGACAGGGGATGGGAGAGGGCACGGGAATTCCTGCTGCTGTAGGTACGATTCTCATGGGCACGGGAAAAATTACCAAGAAGGGAGTACTTCCTCCCGAAGCCTGCGTAAATCCCATGGAAGTCCTCTTCCTGGCACAGAAGGTACTCAAGACTGGAGGAAAGGGAGAATTACCCTTTGTAATTGAAAAATTTGATGAAGAAGGTAATAAAAGTGTTATTGACTATAAAAAAATATTCCCTCTGTAATTTCACTCTCTGAACTCTCTGATTCACATGAATACCACTACTATTACCGTCGATTCACTTCCGGAGATCAAGTGCATCCAGGTTCCCACTCCCTTTCGGGTGGGTCCGGTCAACATATATATTATTGGAGACATTCTCATCGACACCGGCCCCCTCACTGCTACTACCCTGGAGAAGGTAATGAAAGAAATTGCGTGCACCTCCATCAGGACCATTCTCATCACCCATGGACATGTAGATCATCATGGGTTGGCCCCCCGCATCAAGAATCAGATGGATTGTCCTGTGTATGTTCACCCTTGTGATGAACGAGTGGTAGCCGGATATCCTGATGAAATCACATACAAATTAGGTGCGTATACAGCATTTTTGAAAAAAGCAGGACTTTCTCATGACATATGTTCTTCCTTTGAAAAAATCTATCGATCTTACCAGCACTATGGTGAATCCTGTGAGGTGGAACCATTACGGGAGTCTGTGGAAACTGATGCAGGAACGCTACGAGTCATTCACACTCCCGGTCACACCTCGGGCAGTGTCTGTTTTTTACTGGAACATGTTCTTTTTTCTGGAGATACCCTGCTTCCCACCATATCCACAAATTCCAGCATGCACGCTCTCTTCGATGAGAGATGCGGGCTCACATCATATCAGAATTCCCTCCAAATCCTGAAAAATGTACCAGTGTCCCTGGTGCTTCCAGGTCATGGTTCGCTAATCTACCACCCGAAAAAACGGATAGAAGAGATACTCGCAGAGCATGCTCACAGACGAGACCACATACTGGAGCGGTTGCATAGAGGCCTTCGATCGCTCACAGAGATACAGGATGCAATCTTCGGTCCTGTTCACCCCTCAGAAACTCTATTGGCCCTTTCAGAATGTTATGACCATCTTTCTATCCTGGAGAAAGAGGGGCTCATCGTGAAAATTAACGATGACCCGCCCCAGTTTGAACCTCTCTGATTCCTTATGGTATGCAGACATGATAAAAATATGAGAACATGCCAGGTGCATCAGGTTGCCTGTGTGACATGAAATAAAAACATTTTTATACTCGGTTATATGATGATAATAGCAAGTGAAAGGAAGTATCTACATCAAATTTCTGTCATATATTGAGGTCCATATCATTTTCTTGAACAGAAAGGAGGAAAAAAGATGAAAGAAAAAATTATTGAAGTACATAACCTGACAAAACGCTACAAAGATATAATCGCTGTAGATTGTGTATCTTTTGATGTGTATAGGGGTGAAATATTTTCACTGGTAGGTCCCAATGGAGCAGGAAAAACTACCACTGTAGAAATCCTTGAATGTCTGCGCAGTCCCACCACTGGAACGGCTCAGGTGTTAGGATATGATGTTTCAACAGATGAATCAGACATAAAACCCCGTATAGGAATCATGCCCCAGGATTTCAATGCATTTGAACGATTGAGTGTCACTGAAAATGTCAATCTCATCGCCAAAATCTATGGAAGCCATCCTGATCTCACTTCACTTTTCAAGGAGGTGGGAGTCTGGGAAGCACGTGATCAGAGATTCGAATCCCTATCGGGAGGCATGAAGAGACGGGTAGGCATATGCATGGCGCTGGCCTGTGATCCAGAATTGCTTTTTCTGGATGAGCCCACCACCGGGTTGGATCCTCAGGCCAGGAAGGAAACCTGGGAAGTGATTGAGAATCTCAGATCAATGGAAAAAACAATTGTTCTCACCTCTCATTATATGGAAGAGGTAGAATACCTCAGCGACCGGGCGGGTGTCATGGTCGATGGAAATATCATGACCGCGGATTCTGTTGACACCCTGATTTCACAGTATGGAGGAGGTATCAAGGTGAAAGTAACACCCAATGGAAAAGAGATTGAAGAGATGCTCACTCAGTACACCGATTCGCTGGTGCATCATCAAGATGGGATCACTGGAATTTTTCAGACCAGAAAGCATGCCAGCAAGGTGTTAGCATCTTTATATCAACATGGGGACAGATACACTATCGATATATCCGAACCAGGTATGGATGATGTCTTTAACAATCTGGCTGGAGGAAAATTGAACGAGAGAGGTGAACTGATATGAGTCTTATTGCACTCTTCATTGCCCTGACCAAGAATTGGTTGAGGAGTAAATCAGGTATTTTCTTTTCATTTTTGTTTCCTGTCATGTTGTTGATCATATTCAGCACCGTTTTCGGAGGAGGAGGAGATGTGCACTACAAGCTTTTTGTACAGAACCATGATCAGGTGAATGGAACACCCACCGAGCTTTCTGCAGGATTCATAGAAGCATTGGAGTCTTCAGAAATCTTTTCCATAGAATATCTGGATCCGGAGATCCATATTCCCACCTATATTGAAGAACATCCATCCTTCGATTTTACCTATCGTGTCCTTCTCATTCCCCAGAGATTTGAAGAACATTGCCTGACCACGAGTATGAGTGTTCGAATGGATATCCTCATGAATACTATACAGTTCATAGAGACCCAGTATCCTGTGAGCCAGGAAGAACAGCAGATGATGCTATCTGGTATGGAAGCGGTAGCTTCTCTCTCTGAAAATCTTTCTGCCGAACCACCTCAATTGGTCCTGTTGACCGATGAATCAGATTCTGCCTCTCCTGCACTGGCAGGAGTAATTCACAGCATTGTCAATTCCTTCAGCAATTCTCTGGTGGGGACTGAAGAGGTGATAACACTTGCCGGTGCACCCCTGGAACAGCGCCCCCTTCGACCAGTGGATTATTATATCCCCGGATATATTGCTGCCTTCATCATGGCCAATGGAATCATTGGCGCAACCTCCACCATATCCGAGTACCGACGGAATGGCCAGGTGAAGCGACTGGCAGCCACACCATTACCAAAATCCAACTGGATCCTGGGAAATGTGCTCCAGCAGACATTGCTGGCGTTTCTGCTCACAGCCCTCATGATCGCCCTGGGATGGATCATATTCGATGTGACCATCATCCCCGATCTCTATGCGCTGCTTCTCATCTTCATAGGCGCTGTCGCTTTCTGTTCTGTGGGAATGTTACTGGGTGGCATTATCAAGGATGTAGAAGCTGCTGCCGGAGCCGGGAATGCTATTGCCTTTCCCATGATGTTTCTCTCCGGTGTATTCTGGCCTCTTGAACTCATGCCTGATTATCTCCAAACTCTGGCCAAATTTTTACCCCTCCACTACTTCCACGATGGATTGATGCAGCTCTTAATCTACGAAACTCCATCCAATTCGTTAAAAGCCTTTGCGGTGATGGGTATATTTGGAATTATTTTACTGGGAATTGCCGTAAAAATCACAAAATGGAAGGACCTATAATACCTACATCTATATTTACCGTTACATTCTTTTTTTCCTTTTTTCTTTTACCAGTGATTAAAAAATGAGAAATTATTTGAGTTTTGTAATAATCCCTGCAGCCTGGGTGATATGTTCGGGTTTTGATACCAGGAAAACGGTATCGTCACCCTGAATGATATAATGTCCCCGGGGAATAAGAAAAGTTCCATCTTCTCCAAAAATACCCATGAAGACTACTTCTTTGGGAAAATCAGGATCACTGGTGATCTCCATAATTTTCTTTCCCACAATCCGGGACGTGGCTGGTATCACCACCGCATATACTTCTGCTTTCCCTTCACTGAGTGTCATTATTTTCCTCACCTTGGGTTGTTCAACCTCTGTAATGATCCGGGTGAGCAGCAGGTCTGCCACATTGATGATGGTGGTAACACCTGCTTCCTGGTATGCATGTTCATAGTGAGGGTCTCTCATCCTGGCTATGATCCGGGAACTGCCCAGACTCTTGGATAAGAGTGAACAGGCAATATTATCTGCATCGCTTCCCATCAAACAGATCACCACCTCGGCCTTTGCCGCCCCTGCCTCCTCGAGTACATGAATATTGGTTGCATTTCCGTTGACTGTCATGGCTCCTGTTTCTGTATAGACTGCTTCACACACACCCCGATCAATATCTATGACCACCACATCGTGATTATTGGTGGTGAGTGTGCGTGTGATCTGAGTACCGATCAATCCTGCTCCTACCACTATAATAAATATTTTACCACCTCCTCAGCATTTTTCGTGTTGGATGCCAGGTTACTGGACTGAATAAAAGTAATACAGGAAGAATTTCCAGTCTCCCTGCCAGCATGCCAATCATATAGGTGATTTTTATCACCGGATTAAAGTGAGCCATGGTTTCCACAGAAATAAAGGATGGCCCAATATTTCCTACAGCACTGAACATGCCGGAAAGTGCTTCATATCCTCCCAGATGGGTGAGAAATGCAGTGACCACACCCCCTATGAGAATGATCAGTATCCACATGAAAAACAACCCGCTGACTCGCTGAATTTCATCTGAACTCACTGCTTTTCCATCCGCCACCACCAGAGACACTGCTCTCCGGGGCGTTCTCGCCCGATACGCTTCCCTTCCAATGAGTTTTCCCAGAATGATGACCCGCAGGACTTTGAATCCTCCACCAGTGGATCCCACACATCCACCGATGACCATCATGACCAGAAAGAGCTGGCGAGCCACTTCTCCAAAAAAGGAAGATCCAATATCTACGGTACCAAATCCCGTGGTGGTAATGATTGCTACCACCTGGAAGAGAATGGTGCGCACTGTTTCTTCCATCTGCATCCATCCGGAAAATTCCCAGAGAGATTCCATGCGCACTGCTCTCTCTATACAGATGACAGAGAAAAAAAGGGCAATAAATCCCCACCAGTATTTCATCTCAATATTATCCCACAGAGCCTTTACCTCTCTCTTGAGGAATCGATAATGGACCAGGAAATTGATACCTCCTAAAAGCATGCCAAAAATAATGATATATTCTATGGCTATAGCATGCGCATATCCTGACATACTGTAATAGGCAATGCTGGCATCATGGGTGGAGAATCCACCCGTAGACAGGGTAGTAAAACTGTGACAGAGACTATCGAAGGGATTCATCCCCGCTCCAAACAAAGCCACAGCTATTACCAGAGTGAATCCACCATATATCAACCATAAAATCTGTACTGTATGTAATAATCCCGGTACTGGTCTCTTAACTTTAATTTTATGGCTTTCTGCACCAAAGAGTTGGTGTGCACTGCTTCCTCTGTAGGTAATCATCAGAAAAAAGGTCAATATACCCAGACCGCCCAGCCACTGGGTGAAACTCCTCCAGAAGAGAATAGTGCGGGGGATGGAATCCAGCCCGGTAAAAAGCGTGATACCGGTGGTGGTAAATCCACTCATGGCCTCGAACATGCCATCAATATAGGAGACATCCAATCCAATGACATAGGGCAGGGCCCCCACAGCTGAAAATCCAATCCAGCCCAGACTGGTAATGAGCATGGCATGAAAACTGGTGATTTTTCCTCCATGAAATCGCATTTTTAACAGTATTCCCACTGCTCCTGAAAGCATGAGGGGAATGAGAAAGGATATGACAATTGTCCTGTCTGTAATCTCCCCCATGAGCACAGCCACCACCAGGGGTATGACCAGAATACCACATAACACCAGAAAGGTAGATCCGAGAAATCCCAGGATGATATGGAGAGATTCAAATCGTTCTTCCTTGATTTTTGGTTGTTCACTCGCTGACTGGGAAGAAGATTGAACAGTCATTATACTGCATAGAACCCCAGTCTTTTGAAGGTTTTCATAATTTTCACAGGTACTGATTAGATATTATTCCCTCATTCCAGAATACAGTAGAGAATATGAATACATTCTTCAAATCCCTGTTTTTTCCAGAAAGAATATCCCGCCCTGTTGCCAATAGCTACCCGTAATTGAATGCGACTGATCCCTTTTTTCTGAAACCACTCATACATGGCATGAAGGATGTTCTCTCCTATCCCCTGCTGTAGGAAGAACTAACTGCACAATCTGTTATCATTCAACACCACTTTTCTTTAAAAACAGGAGGAAAGGAATGAATCTGGCATGTTCCATACCCCACAACCTTCTCTCCATGCAGAGCCACCACTATGTAGGCAGTTTCCGAATAGATACAGTCTCTGATGAGCTTTATAAAATGAACATGACCATCGGCGCTTCTGCTGTAAAAAGGGTCTATTTCTGCATGAAAATCCATCAATTCCTTCCACACAGAAATAATTCCCGGAATATGTCCTTCTTCTGCAGGGAGGACGACCACGGCCTTTTCCATGATCTCACCACCTGGTCACTGAAGAGGATGTCCCACCACACTGAGATATACGGTGTACTCATCTACATCTCCAATACCGAGGAGTGTGTCCACTTCTTCATCAAAAAACGCTCCTATCTGACAGGATCCCAGTTCACGGTAGACTACTGCCAGGGCTAAATTTTCAGCAATATGCCCTGCATCCAGATAGATATACCTGTAGGCACGCTGATTGTATTTCCATGTGCACCGGCCCACCACTGCCGTCCAGATGAATACGACAGCACATGTCTGACAGACAGATTGACCCAGTGCTGCCATGGCTATCTGCTGTGAGAAATCACCACGGTACAATTCTTCCAATTGATGGTGCTGTATATTATAGTGATAGATGCCGCTGTTGAGGTCCTCAACCCGGTGACTGACTAGATATGTTTCAATAGGATAGAGTGCGCCCGCAGAAGGTGCGGTGCGAAATTCATAGCCCTGTTCTATTCTCTGGATACCGGTGGAGGCCCACAGAAGATAGGCGCAATCGGCCAGAGACAGGGGAGCTGGTGAAAAGCGGCGGACACTGTGTCTTTTTTTGAGAACATCATGAAGACACATTCCCGTGAATTCAACATGAGGGAGAGGGATTTTTGGGGCATGTGGGTAGTGTTTATAGAGGTCTGGTTTGGTGGACCAATCGAGGGAGCCACCAGTCATTTTTTCAGGAATATATTTCGTATCCTGGTGGAATCTATCCCCTATGCCGTCTTTCATGAAATCACCTCCTGGAAAGAGCGTGGTGAATATGAAATATACCTGTCACCAGGAATTTTTCCTTCCCGTACCTCAACAATAGATTCATGGAAAAATAGAGGATTCCATTCTGTAATATAATCCATTTTATGTTGATTTTTGCCCATCTGCACACCTCCAGCGTCCCTTTCGGGATAGTTTCGTAGAGAGAATTATTTTTTTTCTATTTAAATGTTGTGAACTCCTCATTCCTTACAGAAGTAGAGAGGTATGCCTCCCTGATTATAACCGATTGATTCAATAAGGTCATATACTCAATCTCTGCTGCAGGACAACCATGAAGAAGGATTGATACACCATGCATATACCGAACAACAATAAGACACGATGTGCCTGGGTGGGAGACGATCCCCTCATGAAAGACTACCATGATACAGAATGGGGTGTTCCTCTCCATACAGATAATTCATTATTCGAATTACTCATCCTGGAAGGATTCCAGGCAGGATTGAGCTGGTCTACCATACTCAAAAAACGGGATGCTTTCAATCACGCATTTGATGGATTTGATCCCCAGAAAATTGCCCGCTATAATCAGAAGAAAATTGATGTCCTCATGCAAGACAAAACAATTATACGGAATACATTAAAAATCACGGCTGCCATTCAGAATGCACAGGCGTTCCTGAATATACAAGATGAATTCAAAACCTTTGATGCATATATCTGGCAATTTGTAGATTACACCCCCGTGATCAATGCCTTTGAACATGTAACAGAGATTCCCTCCACCACTCCAGTATCTGTGATCATGAGTAGAGACCTCAAGAAAAGGGGATGTAAATTCGTGGGACCAATAATCTGTTACTCTTTCATGCAGGCAGCAGGTATGGTCAATGATCACACAGTAGATTGTTTCCGCTATGAACAGGTACAAGAGTAGATCTGATACATGACAAGCGGGGAGATATCAATAATATCAATAAAAGGGTATGGGAAGATTATTTTTTTCTCGCCTGGCAATATTTTTCAATGACCGTTTCTTTTTCATAGCGGCAAATTTTGTGAGGTCTTTGAGGTGGTGAGCATGAGAATCCTGTACATCGATATATCCCTCATCCCGGGCCTGAGTGAGCAGGGAATGTCCGGTTGGTGTTCTCACGATGACAGTTGACCATCCTTTGGTGGAACCGATAGAACCAACAGAGACATCGGCGAGTTCTGATGTGAAATCCGGGCAGATAGAACAGGCTTCCTGTTCATAATCATGCACCACATCCAGGGGTATGGTGACTATTTCTTCTGTGACAGACCGCATGAGATATTTTCCTGCTTCAATATCTGTCTTATACACATCTTCAGGACGAATACCACCCACCTCCTCAACCATTTTCACCATGGCATTATACCTGAAATTCGAGGTACAGAATAATCCGATGCGCACGGCAATTCGATCGTGAATTTCATCGCATACATCTCTCAATCCCAGCGGGTAATACTGGAGTTTGCGAGAAGCCAGAATCTGACAGGAAACACCCACCAGTCCAATCCTAGACAGGCCATAAAAAGAGAGGGCATCCTTGAGTTTGGATAAGACAGGGGTGACTGTATATTTGGTGCCTGCTGTGGTATAGAGCTGGTCAGAGTCTGTGATAACCACAGGTTCACCTAACCACGATTTTTCTTCGCTCTTTTTTCCCAGAATTGCTCCATCTATGAAGGCATTGTCCAGTGCATAGGCAAAGAGAGCTGTTACAGCACCGCCTTCCTGTGCATGGCGGCGGATTTTCTGGTTGGTGGCCCGCACCTCATAAATTGCCATGTATTTTCCCAGGGAGGGATCTTCCTCCAGAGATGTATCTCCAAAAAGATAATTACTGAACTGATCATAGGAGGTATAACTCTCCGGGCACTGGAAATAACATTCGCCGCAATGAATGCATAACTCGTCTCTGATGACTGGCTTTCCCTCTGTGGTGCTGATAGTCTGGGTGGGGCAGACAGAAACACAGAGCCCGCATGAAATACACAGCCCATTTCTGACAATGTCTCGAATGGTGGCCGGGGTATCATGTGCTATAATCCTGAAAGGAAGCAAATACTGTTCATCCCCATTTGTAAGTGCTTCCAGGAATTTTGCAATAATTTCAGGGGTGGGTGGACACCCTGGAATAGCATAATCCACATGAATTAATTGACTTAATTGTAAAAATGCATCCAGTTCGGGGAGCGGCATCTGATTTCCTGTGGCATAATTGAGGATGTTGCCAGTGGCAGCACAGGCACCCAGTGCCACCACCACATGAGCTATCTCCCTGATATGGTTGATTTTTTTGATTTCTTCTGAATGAACAGCAGCCACTGCACCTTCTACAAAGGCCACATCCACCGTTTTGGGACATTCTTTGATATCGGTGATCATTTGAAAATAGGTTATGTCTACAGATGAAAGTATTTCATTCCACCGTGGATGATCTACAATGCTCAGCACGCATCCTGAACACCCTGATAATTCAAAAAAGGCAACCTTCATGATTCTTCCTCCATGAGAGATGAAACCAGAGAAAACACTGCAGGCAGACTGGCTTTCACCCGGTCTGAAAGACCATAGGAAAGTGATGTATCCTCCACCTGTACTAAAACTACGTGCACATGCATGGGTAAATGGGGGATTTCTCCTGCCAGGGTACAGGAAAATGACCTCATTCTCTCTCTGTGAAGAAGAAAATCTTCTTTCTGGAGGACGATAACATCGCCGGGTGTTCCCTGAAAATCTCCTGCATCTATGATAATCATGTGGGTAAGGGTAGGATGCATGGCCTGTATGAGGGTTAAGAAGGGTCCTGCTCCTGCCCCTGCATCGATTACCGTCCCTGGAATATCATCTTTATATCCGCTATAAAAAAATCTGCCCACTCCATCATCGCCCCGCAACACATTGCCGCAACAGAGAACGAGCCGGGAACTGTGAAATGCGCTTTCTGTCTTCAATAAAACACCTTCTGGTAGATAATATCATCAGGGTTGCACACTATCATATGGGTAGCACAGGCCAGGCAAGGATCGAAGGATCTCACCACCATCTCGGCAAACTGGTAGGGAACTCCCTTCAGGGTATTCTCCATGGTAGGCATGTTCCATGTGGTGGGAGTGATGATATCATAATTTTCTATCAATCCCTGTGAAGATAGTGTCACCCGATGGATATTTGTCCCCCGGGGTGCTTCATTGAATCCCAACCCACTTCCTGCCTTCACCATAACAGGGGACATGGTACTGCCCGAGACATTGAGTCTATCCAGGAGCTCCACCGCACGGTATACCAGCACCACCATCTCTCGGGCCCGGGCGAGGTTTATGTGCAGAGCAGTGTCCCCCACAAACCGCTTGTATTTGAATTTGACGAATCGGGCACGGGGACCTGTCTCCACCGTCTCCCCGTAATAGAGGGGGATCATGGTATGGGTATTTCTTCCATCCTCTCCTTTGCTGTAATACCGGGCGGGAAGGACTTCGGTGATTGCATCCACATCTACAGCTTCTGGATCTCCATAGGTCATGTGGGTGGCTAGCAACGAATGGTCGCATCGAGCAATATCTCCAATCCTGGATAGTGTTTCCTCGATAACATGACACATGGCTTCTTTCTGTTCCAGGGCCAATTTTTCATATTTTCTAAACTTACGATAGAGGGTTGCAGAAGCATATTTTGAAATATTGTGCTGGAATCCACCCACCCGTATGTTGGAGGGATGTATTGCTTCTCCCCCCAGCAGGGTGGTCACATAATTTCCCAGGGCCCTCATTTTCTGTATCCTCTCTATAAAAACCTGTTTTTTTTCTTCATCTGTGACATAATCATCCAAAATCAATAATTGATGCAGGGGATGTTCCTGCAATTTTGCTCCTATGCACAACAATTCCCTGAGTATCCGTGCATCTTCAGAGACCTCTACCCCAAGAGCATCCTCCAGGGCTTCCACCGAAGCAATTCCATGAGTCACCGGGCACAACCCACAGATACGCATGGCAGCGAAGGGAGCAAAGGTATAGACCCGTTCTCTGACCAAGTATTCAAACCCCCTCACCATGGCCGTAGACAGGTAATATGCCTTCTCGATAATCCCCTCCTCATCGGTATAGGCAATCAGTTTGGCATGACCTTCATGGCGTGAAGTGGGATCAATTTCAATTTTCGTGGTATGGGAAGCAGGCACATGATCTTCTCCGGGCTATTTTCTTGGGCTTCACATGTTGACATATATAAAGGTTAGTAATGGAAGAGGAGGTTCTTTTTTCTTCACACTCACAGACACACGTACACACCCTTTTTAAAAGCATGGGGAAGGTAGAGAGGATCAATCTGACACACTGGTTTTGAATTCATGCTATCCAGTCCTGTGTACAGGGAATTCTGATCCCTTTTTCAAAATTCCTGCTCGCTCTCTACTCGAAATTGATATAACTGTCATACAAAAATAGAGTATCATGTATGATTTGCATGTACACATTATCGGTCATGATACTCCTCCAAAAGAATATTCACAGTATATAGATGCTTACATATTACAGGCAGAACTGCTCAATCTCGAAGCGCTGGGATTTGTGGATCATTATCCCTATCGAATACGCTCTGTACAAAAAATTAAACAGAAAATCCAGTATTATAAGCACCATGCACCATTTCCCGTTCTGTATGGTGCTGAAATTTATCTTCCATCCACTGTAAAAATCCCCAAATATTTTGATTATTCAGTTGGTCATGTAAAAAGAGGGTATACCTTAGAGGAAGCCGTAAAAATGGTAAAAATAAAAAATATAGATATTCTGGCTCATCCCTGTGCATATGGAGCCCGATGCTCTCAATATCAAAGTATGTCGCTGGAACAGGCACCCTGTGCTCTGGAACTCTCTGAGAAAGCACTGGATTACCTGCCCCTGTGGCTGTACGAAAAAGCACGCCATGAGCATCTCCCCCTGGTGCTGGGATCCGATGCCCACTCCCCCCAGGACATGGGATTTTCTCGGATCCTGGAAAGGGGATTGCAGTGGACTCCCTTCCGTGAGATTCCCTTCGTGGAGGAAAGAGGATGGCTGTGATCGTAGCTGTAGACATAGATGATTTCTCAAGGGTAACCCGTGAGAAGGGATGGTCACCCTATTCACCCAATCCAGTGACCCGATATTTGAGTCATGCAGTCTCAGACCTTGTTGAAAAACATCATGCCACCCTCCTGCATGGTCTCGATTTCGAACGGGGGACAGAGGAAGCACAGATTTACTGTTCGTCTCCTGACATGAATAAATTGATTAAAGATGTAGAAGAGATGAGAACTCAGGTATTCTCTCTGAGTGGAACGACACTCGGCGTGGGTATTGTCCAGGTCCCTTCGCAGATTCCGGCTTATTCCTTGGTAGATTTCCCTCTGGTAAAAAAGGCATTACGAAAATCGAAAAGAAAAAAGGAAATCATACTGTTATGATTTTTTCCTTTATAACCTCAGGAAAAAGCACGCATTCTCTTGTTCATGAACTTCTTCCGGAATTCATGACCATATTCCAGGAGCTCACAGAATTCTCCATCAGCTCTCACTGAGAAGTCTTCCCGTGCTTGAGCCTGAATGAGTTCAACAATACTGTCAACATTGTTCATAATCATTATTAATTAACACTAGTATATAAATGTTTCGATTACAATCGTATCTTTCAATATTGATAATTAATGTTTTTAATTAGAAAACATGATAATTGAGAAATATTCAAAAAAAATAAAGAAAAAAGTGAAGGAAAAGCAGGTTACTGGATGTAGATTCCTGGCTTCCCCGGCACTGCCTGCTGCTTTTTCTGATGAGGGTCCTGTTCTGGATCGATCTCAATGGGGAGTCCCACCTCCTTCTCCATGAAATCCACTGCTTCCTGTAACACTTTCTGTTCATTGATCCTCTCCGGGAAGATTCTCTCCTTTATCACTTTTTGGATAAATTTCGAAGCAGATTTTCCATGGGATCTCACAGATTCAGATTGCATGGCTTTCTTCAGTGCTGCTCCCATATCTCGTTCACCTCTCACCAATTCCACAGCGTCCCACTTCCAGTCTTCTGCCGTATAGATGTACACTGTTTGTGCATTTTCAAGTCTGGCCACTCGAATAATCTCCCCGATATCGGCAATGACTTCCTCGATGAAATGTTCCATGCGCAGGACTGATTGGTCGATTTTTTCTTCCTGTACAGCAGGCCACTGTGCCTCGCTGATACATCCTTCCTTTCCCAGTGCTTCCCAGATTTCCTCACAGATATGGGGTACAATCGGTGTCAAAAGCTTTGTCTGTATCTCGATGAATCGGGAAATGACCTCCCTGTTTGGTTCATCACACCGCCTCAGATACCATTTCAGGTGCCGCTGGAGGTCGAAAAATCCTTTCTGGAGTGCCGTCCTGAAATTCATCTGCCCGTATGCCTCAGTAACTTCCTGAAGCAGCGAATGTATCACCGATTCAAACCATGAATCAATGAATTTCTCTTCCGTCCTTCCCTTCTGATACATGTCTACAGCAGTCTCCTGCCATGCCTGGAGTTTTGGTCCAATAGTGTCTGCAAAGTGTGAATCCCAGTTGGAATCATCCACTCCCTCGCCCCCGTACATGAGGGTGATCCTGCATACATCTGCTCCATACCTCTCCAGACCATCCCGGAGAAGGAGGGAGATACCCCGCGAGGTACTCATCCGCTGCAGGTCCATGAGCACCCAGCCGTTGATGCCGAATCCCTGGGGCCATTTCTCCCGGGGAAAGAGAGCCACATGGTTGAAAATGCAAAAGGTGAGATGGTTCTGAACCAGATCCTTCCCACTGGTACGCAGGCTGAAGGGATACCAGTAATCAAACTCCTTTCGTGCCCGGGTAAGTACTGATTCAGGGATATCATGAACAGCAGAAAGTTCATGAGGATCTCCCGTACCCAGCAGGATATAATCAAACACCTCATCTGCGAGGGTCTGAACATTGATATCCTTGATAAGATGGTAAAAAGTATAGAAAGCCATGTAGATTGTTGAATCGCTGAGGGATTCGATAATCCATCGTTCATCCCAGGGCAGAGTGGTGCCCAATCCGAATTCCCGGGTACATGCCCAATCATTGAGCCAGTCCACCACATAATGAAACTGTTTTCGCATGACATCAGGATAGAAATTCATCTGCTCCACTGCCTGGTGGGCCATTTCCTTCCATTTCTCGTCACCGTATGTTATGAACCACTGATCCTTGACAATTTTAACGATGCTGGGAGTAAGGCACCTGCACACCACGGTTCCCGATGGTTCATACATGATATCTGCCTTGTGCGCCTCCAGCAATTCCTGGCGTATCGCTTCCTTTGCCTGTTCCACCTTCATCCCTGCAAACTGACCACAGGTTTCTTTCATTTTTCCGGTGTAAAATCCCGATTTATAGATTACTTTCTTGGCCTTTTCCAGCTTCTCTCTGTCGTGCTGGTTTTTGATATCCATCTGTTCACAGATTTCCACTGCAGGAAGATCGCCCCAACCCTTTGATGTGATGATGGCTATGGGTTGTATAGTACAGACTTTTTCATGATCTAGGTTATAGCGATCACACAGGGCTTCATCCTGCTGGAGATCATACAGCCCCATCCAGTCGTCGGGGGCATCTGAAGGCACAGAGGTGACCAATCCGGTCCCCACATGAGGATCGCAGAAGCTGGACGGTAATATCATGATCTCCCGTTCAATTCCCGGGGCTTTACATGTCTTTCCCACCAGGGATTCACCCTTTATCGTATCCAGTATTTCCACCGATTTATTCTGGTGGGAGAGTTTTTCTGCACACTGGGGTGAGAGTATCCAGATTTCATCATTGACCCGGGCTTTCACATAGTCCAGGTCTGGATCCACCCACATATTAGTCTGACCATACACAGTCTCGGGACGAAGGGAGGCAGCAACAATATACCCCTCTTCAAATGCAAATTTTAACAATGTGAATTCCTGGGGTGTTTCTCCCTCTCCTTCCAGTCGGGCATGGTCGCCCACTGGAGAGTTACACTTGGTACACCAGATAACAGGGTGTTCACCCAGCCCCACCAGGCCACGCTCCTTTAATTTGCGGAATTGCCATTTGACAAAGGCATCATAATGGGGATTCAGAGAGGTTGTCTTGAAGGTTCTCCTCCAGTCTACCCCCATGCCCAGTCGTTTCAAGTCTTTTTTTCCTTCCCGGGGAAAATATTCGGTCCAGAATACAGGGTCTGAAAATTTCGGTATGACATCATCTGGAATGCCCATGTTCTTGAGAATCTCTATCTGCTTTTCTTCACCCTCTGCCACCCGCTGGGCAGCTGCTACCAGGGGAGTTCCTGTACAGTGAAAGGCAAAGGGAAAAAGCACATTATACTGCTGCATTCGCTTGAATCGTGCAATGACATCGGCTCTCAAAAAGGTGAAGGCTCTTCCCAAATGAAAGTGTCCATTCATATAAGGGTAGGGAACATTGACAAAAAATTTGGGAGCATCTGTGACTTCAGCCTTAAAAATTCCAGAATCTTCCCACCGCTTCTGCCATTTATCTTCTATAGAAAAATCCATGATACCACCTTAAAGCATCTGCTACAAAAAGAGTGCATATTCTTAGAGTAAAAAGCAACCACTTTTATCTGTCATTACTTCCACTTATTCTGGAGCACTCATATAAAGGTTTCGCTACACATTTTTCTGAACTTTTCATAGAACAAAAAAATAGATTTAGATGAATCATTCTTTTCTTAAAAATAAAAAAACAGGAAGTTATCGAAAGAGGTGAAATACAAGCCTGCTATGTTGACTTCCTGCTTGAAGAGGGTGAAAGATGTGTAGCCACTCTTTTTTTTGTGTGTAGTTGTTTGAAGAACCGGGGACTCTCATTGCTTCTGAGAATATGATATTACTCAGTCTTTTTACTGAAAGATTTTGGATTGTGGCTTCTCTCGTTATTAAATGGTAAAATGCCACTACAATAGATTTAAATATAATATATAATTGGCTATTGGTGGAATCCATGTGCATTTACTTGCGAGAAGATATACATC
>AZIF01000282.1_pt1 | contig 30654 bp, 34 predicted proteins | sample 359031 | NCBI WGS metagenome assembly AZIF01 (sample SAMN02429710, study PRJNA222658) | marine sediment metagenome | biome: Sediment sample; isolation source: sample MGS-PRI from oil contaminated site at the harbour of Priolo Gargallo... | place: Italy: Priolo | collected 2011-03-08 | depth 6 m m
TGGAAACATTTTCCACAGAATTGAGAAAAATCAGTAAACCTATCGTGGTAGCAGCCAACAAGGCAGATATTGCCTCAGATGAAACCCTCACTTCCTTAAAAGAACTGGGTGCAATCCCTACCAGTGCAGAAGCAGAACTGGCTCTTCGCAGGGCAGAAGAACATGGATTGATCCAGTATATTCCCGGAGATGATCATTTTCGCATAACGGGAACAGTGAGTGATGATCAAAAAAAGGCTCTGGAAAGGATACAGCATTACCTGGATACAGCAGGGTCTACTGGAGTTCAAGAATGTTTGAATCATGCAATTTTCAATATTCTGGAGAAAATCGTAGTGTATCCAGTGGAAAATGAACATCATTATTCGGATTCCTTCGGGAATGTGCTTCCTGATGCATATCTCATGCGTAGAGGTGATACTGCTCATGATCTGGCATTTAAAATTCATACAGACCTTGGTAAAACCTTTATTTATGCCCTGAATGCACGAACAAAAATGCGTATAAAAGAAGATTATCAACTTGAAAATGGAGATATAATTAAAATTGTGGCAGCAGCTAAGTAATGCAGAAATATTTATAAACTCAAAATAATAATCCTTATAATAAACACCCTGTCTTCCCGAGGAGTTGATGCATTGGTATTCAGTACATTCATAGGATTACCTCAGATCATGTTCAGTGTTATATCTGTCCTGGTTCAATCATCGGTGCCAGATAGTTCATTCTATATACTCACATACCTGGGAAAGCGTTTGTCTGAATGCCTGATAATGGATTGTAACGGATGGGGACATACCAGCTTCCTGTACCTCATAGTAGGATCTATTGTGGGATCAAAACTCTTTCCAAAGAGAGAATCGCTCGATGAATCCAGTATTATTGCATGGTGTGGAGCTGTGTGTTCCCAATGTGCGTATTATGTAGAGGGTGAGTGTCCATCCTGCCCCGAAGGAGCACCCGAGCTCCAGAGCACCTGTCCTATTTTCCTCTGTGCCAGTCAGCGAGGGGTATTATGTTCCGATTGTGAAAGGCGTATGCAGTGTGATCTCTATGCGAATGAACGGGAATGTTGCCCCTTTGGTAAGGATTTATTTCCATTCAGAACAGGGATGGGATATGTCATTTATGAGAAGAACCCGGACATCAGTTCCAGGATATTTAAAAATTATGTGATCAGGGGTGATTGTGGTCTGTTGGTTTCCCGCAGGTATCCAGAACAATTTTTTTCCAAGTACAATCTGGAAGGAGTGAATGCGGTGTGGTTGAGCACTGCAGAGGGTGAAAAAAATTGGATCGACCCCTGTAATCTATCGAAACTTCACCATGTCATACGTGATTTTATCAACCATGCTTCATTATCCATTATTCTGTTTGAAGGATTTGAATATCTTATGGTGAGGAACAGCTTCATGAGCGCACTCAAATTCATACAGAGCCTTATGGACGAGGTTGTGCTGAGTAAATCGAAACTGATGCTTACCATAAATCCAGATGCATTTGACAAGAAAGAACTGGCTTTGATCAGGAGAGAACTCATAGAGGTAAAATAAATACCTTGGTTACTTATAGAGTTCTTCACAGATTTCGAAAGCATATCGTATATGAGGAATGGCGATGGACCCCCCGACAATCAGGGCGATGGATAGGGCTTCATGCAGTTCTTCTGGCGTTACTCCTTTTTTTTCACACTGGATAAGATGGTAGGTGATACAGTCGTTGCATCGCAGTACTGTGGAAGCCACCAGTCCCAGGAGTTCTTTTGTTTTCTCAGGAAGTACACCTTCCCGGTATACAGCAGTATCTAAGGCAAAAAATCGGTTCATTTCCCGATTACCACAGGAGAGGATGAGTTCATTCATTTTTTCCCTGTATGCATGAAATTTCGTTACGGTGGACATACACCCAGTCACATGAGTATCGATAAAAGCTTATCTCCTGATTATGATTATGATTGGGATTCCGAGGTTAATGGTTTCAGAGTTGCAGAGGCAGATGCAGAAAATCGGGTGAGGAATAGGTCTACCACACTATCGATGCTGTACCCCACAAAGAACGCAACCTTCCAATCCAGGGTGGCGGAATAAAAGACCAGAAACAGGAGTCCTATCCACAACGAAAAAATGCTCATAATAATAGGACCTTCTTTTACCTGTATCCAGAGGAGTCCCTTTTCCAATATGAGAAATTCTCTTTCACCACTGCGAATCTGCTTGAGAGCATCGATGCCTATATGGAATAATCCTCCCAGGATGATCAATACATAGGCAGTTAAAATGGATTTTCCTGCAGCATGTGTGGGGATCGAGATCCTCATCCATGCGGTGATATCTTCTGCAAAATAACAGGCTACAGCACCCACCAGTATCATTCCTGCGATGAGGGAAAGACTCATACAGATACGTGACCGATCCCGGGAAGCTTTGTAGATAACTCCTTTTTCGGGGACCACAATACCTGAAATTGATGCAGGATGAGTGGAGAGATACTGGAGAATTTTCTGTCTATCCTCCTTGCGAGGAAGTTCATCTTTGAAGGTTTCATGGAAATCGAGGGGTTGACCGGTCAGTAAGGTGTTCATATGCTGAGAAGCGCGGGGAGGAATGGTTATGAGACCGGCATGGAAGATTATATCATGGAGAAGTGTCTGTGTAGTGGTAATTTGGGAGGAGAGGGAAGATTCATCATTTTTTTTCTGGATAGTTGAGAGCTCCAGAGAGCACCGATCCCACAGATTATCGATGATCCCGATTTCATCTCCGAGATAATCATAAATAGATGCTTCAGTATTCATGAGTTTGTGAATTGCTTGGAGATGTTGATTAATTTCTTCTTCATTTTTGGAAAAGAGTGATGCATTTTTGTGTAGAAATTCCTTAATTTCTGAGGATTTTGATGATGCATTGAGGATTTCATTTTTTTCATTGAGAGTGGATAAGAGGGCATGAAGATCCTGGGCATTCACTCGTATGTCCCGAACATGGCCACAAAATGTATTATAATTGGTTTCAAATGTTGTATGGGGTTCTTTGGATACAACTGGAGGAGTTTTCACATCCAGCTTCCCGGTAAAAACAGGTATTCCTCTTTTCTTTTTCTTTGAACTCAGAAAGGGAGGGGATATTTTGTATGGTTCACTACCTGATGTGTCTTTTTTTTGAGCCATGGTTTTTCACCTCCTAGTAAATGGATTCTCTTCAAGTGCTATATCTACTATGTGAAATCTTATGAGAATGCTACAAATACGAGATTGATTAGAGTATGAGAGGATATACTATGATCCAGAGGCTGATTATACATGTTCAGTGAAGGTGAGGATAATATACTATTCACCACTATTTTCTTATATGGCATTTTCTTTTTAAATGTTGCTATTATGTCAGTAGATCCTCAATAATGTAATTTCCGGTTTTTAAAAAATTTTATCAAATGCATGAAAGGGGTATGGAATCTATTTACGAGTATTTTTTCCTACAAATGGTTAAATATTTATTCAAAAATAACAGAACGAGGTGAAGATGTATGACTTTCCTGCATGGATGGCCTTTTATTAATCTAAATGAGTTCATTTACCCTTTTGGAGATCCACCAAGTGGAGGAGGAATTCCTGAATAATTGTATATTACTCTCTTCTTGATAAATAATCGTAACAAATTGTATAATGGAATTCATCAAGTAAGTTCTGATCAAGCAATCTGGCTTTTTTTATTTTTTATTTAAGAATGGTGAATAATACAATAAAACTCTTGTGAAATCATATAAAGTGGATGATTGTTTTTAATTGGACATTATCCTCAGATACCTTTTCTTGAAAGTGGTGAGAGATACCGGTGAGGGGATACCTTTTAAAATCCCTGTGCGAGAGGATGCTAGGATGATTATTGCCGGTATATTATTCGACTTAGGAGGTACGTTGATTCAGAACAAATTCACTCCTCCTGAAATATTCAAGAAAATTTTGGAAGAGAATGGAATACATGTATCAGAAACAGACATTTCTAAGGCTCTGGTAAAAACAGAAGAAGTGCTCACCTTTACGGGCTCAGAGAAAATCCCACCACAAAATTTCTGGAACTTATGGGATACACAAGTATTGAACTTTTTAGGGGTTACAAATTCCAATCCAGAACTCGGTTCCCATATCAATGAAGAATGGATCGAGATGAGTCAACCAGATGTTTTTCCCGATGTTTTGCCTATTATGGATTTTCTCAAGAAGAAAAAAAATACCTAGAGGGATTATTTCAAATTGCCTTGAGGAGGAGATCACAGACATATTGAACAGGACAGCTCTTGAAAAATCTGCTTTTAATTGTGTGGTAGGTGCGGATACCCTAGGAAAGGGGAAGCCTGACCCTGCAATTTTTCTTCATGCAGTTTCACTTTTGAGTATTTCACCAGATCAGACACTATTTATTGGTAATGAACGGATAAAGGATTATGAGGGTGCACAGCAGGCGGGGCTCTATCCTCTGCTCTTGGTTAGAGAGGGTGATCCTCCAGATGATGTGAACTCCATCAGGTCATTGTGGGAATTGAGAGATTGTATCATCAATACTGGATGAAATGAAAAACAATTCATCATACCTTTTCCAGGGAGTGTTTGAAATTGAATAGGTGAGGATAACCTTTAAAACTATTCTTTGAGAGGATGCCAGGATGACTGTTATCGGTATATTATTCGATTTAGGAGGGACTTTACTCGAGAATACATACAGACCATCTGTAACATTTCAGAAAATTTTAGAACAGAAAGGAATTCAGGTGAAAGAGGAAGAGGTCCAGGAAGCGCTTGAACGAACAGAAGCAGATCTTGCAGATTTTCTAGAAGACTCAGGCAAGATTCACTCTAAAGATTTCTATAATCTATGGGACATCCAGGTATTGAAATTTTTAGGTATCAAGAGTTATACTGCCGACCTGATCTCTCATATTCATGCTCAATGGTCTGAGGTGTGTGGGGAAGCTCTTTTTTCCGATGTGCTTCCTACAATAGAAATACTGAAGAAAAAGCACATAAAAATAGGGATAGTGACCAATGCATACGAGAAGGAGGTCACAGATATTTTCCAGCGAATCGAATGTCCTCTTACCCTTTTCGACTGTATTGTAGGAGTGGATACCACAGGAAAGAGGAAACCCCATCCAGATATCTTTCACCACGCTCTCCAGGTACTGGATATTCCAGCTGATAAGACACTCTTCATCGGAGACGATATAGAGAAGGATTACTATGGGGCCAGACAGGCAGGCATTCGTGCCCTGCTCCTGGCGAGAGAAGGCTCTCCTTCCCATGATGTCCAGTACATATCTTCATTATCTTCCATAGAAGCATTTTTATGAACAGAACCAGGAAAGAGAGCAGTGAAAAGATTATGAATGTATACAGGTGTTGATATCCATTGAACAGATAACCGAAAGGATTTTTTTAGTGAAAGGAGAAAACAGGGGAAAATTTCCCTTTTCTCACTCTGTTCTCATAGATGATGATGTCTGTGTTCTCATAGATACGGGATGTGGAAGAGCACAGCTGGAAAGAATTCAATCAAGATCCTTCAACATGGTGCTCAATTCCCATTCTCACATAGATCATACCTCCGGAAACTGGCTGTTTCCCCATGTCCCTGTGGTGGTGCCCAAGGAGGAATATGACTATAATGGAAACCTACAGGCATTATCTCAGCGGTATGTATCCAGAGAATTATCGGAGATGTGGAGGACATTTGTCACCAAAGTCAGTATTTTTCAGGATGCACCTCCTTCCCGATGGTACAGAGGGGGAGATCTATTTGACTGTGGACATACCCGGTGGGAAGCTATTCATACTCCTGGTCACAGCAGTGGTCATCACTGTTTTTTTGAAAGGGAGAAAAAAATTCTCTTCTCATCTGATATAGATTTAACACGGTTTGGGCCATGGTATGGAAACGAAGAATCGAGTATTGATGAATTCCTGGAATCGATTGAACGAGTGAGGAAACTTTCTCCAGAAATTATTCTCTCCTCCCATCGAGGGGTGGTCAGAGAGGATATCGATAACAAGCTGGTGGCTTTTGCACAGGTGATTGAACAGAGGGAGGAGAATATTTATGCATTTTTAACCAAAGAAAGAACAATAAAAGAGATTGTGGACAGGGCATTCATCTATGGAAAATTTCCCTATATTTCTTCACTTCTCAGATACTGGGAACAAATCATGGTCCTGAAACATCTTCACAGGCTCATGGGTAAGGGAGATGTGGTAAAAACAGAGAAGGGATATAAACAAACTGAATAGCATGTTCTCATATGAGGAAGGGGAATTCATTTAAAGTATGATTCACTCCTTTTTCTGTGAATCTCTTTGTGTATCATGCCGGGCACTGCAATCCCAAACGATGTACTGCAAAAAGGTTAGCCAGGAATGATGTGGTGATTCTTCTCCATTCCCTCAGACAGATTCCCAGATCGTCTCTGATTCTGGACCCTTTCAATGAGAAAGCACTCTCTCCAGCAGACAAGACGTTTTCATCCATCACAGCACTGGATTACTCCTGGAAGAAATCAGATTCTTACAGGAAAAAATTCAGGAATGGGAGAGCTCTTCCCTATTTGGTGGCAGCAAATTCAACTAATTTTGGAAAACCTACAAAATTGTGTACAGCAGAAGCACTGGCTGCTGCATTATATATTATAGGTGAAAAGGCGAAAGCTTTAAATATCTTATCGAAGTTTTCATGGGGTAATACATTCATGGATCTGAATGGTGAGGCTCTGGAAAGGTATTCTCGGGCCGAAACCAGTTCAGATATCATTGCCCTTCAGGAAATGTTTATTAAGCATACCCGGGAAGAATAGATATACACGAGGTGAAATGATGAAGTCACCAGAAGCCAAAGTCAGACTATTCAATGTAAAAATCTGTATGAAATGCAATGCACGAAATCCACCACGGGCAAAGCGTTGCAGGAAGTGTGGATATTCTGGATTACGACCCAAAGCAAAAGAACGAAGAGCGTGAGGACATGGACTCTGTCTTCACCTATATTTCTGAAAAATTACAGAAAGGACCTCTGCATTTTGCGCTGATCGATCCTGATGCTTCCCACCCTGAATCCATACCCGAAATTGCATCACAAATCGAAAAAGCAGGATCCGATGCTATCATGGTGGGAGGATCTATATCTGCTGTGGGTACTCAGAACGACATAATTATCAAGGCCATCAAGAAGGGAACAACGCTTCCCGTCATTATTTTCCCTGGAGGATCTTCGGCTGTATCTCCCTATGCAGACGCGATTTTTTTCATGTCCATTCTCAATTCCCGTAATCCCTATTTTATCACCAAGGCACAGGCGCTGGGAGCAAAATCGGTGAAGATGTATCAACTTGAAGCCATCCCCATGGGGTATATTGTTGTGGAACCTGGAGAAACTGTGGGATGGATAGGAGAAGCAGATTGTATTCCCAGACGAAAACCAGAAATTGCTGCAGCCTATGCACTGGCTGCCCAGTACCTGGGAATGAAATTAGTGTATCTGGAAGCAGGATCAGGAGCCGAATCTCCAGTACCTCCCTCCATGGTGGGGATGGTCCGCCGTATGCTGGATATTCCTGTTGTAGTAGGTGGTGGAATTCGCAGTCCAGAACAGGTCATTCCTCTGGTAACAGCAGGAGCAGATATTATAGTTACCGGAACGGTGATAGAAAAAACAGGGAATGTGCACCACACCCTTTCATCTATTGTACAGGCAGTAAAAAAAGGGAGAAAAGGGAGAACAGAAGGGGGGAATTAGATAAAAGTATTCAATGTACGGGGAAAAGAAGAATTACTTGATGAGATTCGTAAAGGATTTACAGAGAAAGAAGTGTATATTCCCCGGATATTGGGCAGTGATATTTTGCTGGCCCTGTTAGAATATGGAAAGAATGTGAAAGTCATCGTACTCCCTCCCAGTCTTTATGTACAAACATCTCAGCGGGTAAGAACCTATGCAGACAATGCACGGGTGATTCTCAAGGAAGGACAACATCCTGTGGGAAGACCTCCAAAATACAGTACAGAAACAATACGAAAAATCTATCAATTGAAGGATCAGGGTATTCCCATAATACAGATTTCCCGGGAGTTGCACATTCCCAGACGGACACTTTATTATCTCATGGACAGGGAACAGGATTCTGATGAATAATTTACACCCTCCTTTCCTCTTCTGATGTATAGTTCTCTATAGGGTTATTATGATAAATTTCAATGTATTCTCTCATGGGGGTCCTTCAGCCATACAGGATACCAGTACATCATGATGTTCCTCTCACAGTACGATATAAACTTACATGTCAAAAAACTACTTAATTTAAATATTAATTAGATTTCACTGTCTTTAAGAAATAATAAAGCAAAAAAATAGCTAATTCAATAAAAAACACTTAATTATATTTTTCCTTTGGTCTACCGCAAGTTTTATAAATGAAGGGTAGAAAAGATGAAACAGTTGAATATTACGCAAACTAAGAAATATATGGAATTACTTGATATGAGGTATATTCATGAATGAGGAAAGCCGTCATGCTAACGATATCTTTAAAGATTTCCGGGTTCAGAGTGTTTCTGAATTCTTCAGGAAAAATGCAGCGATGCTGGGATATACCGGTAAAATACGTTCTCTGACCACGCTGATACACGAAGGAGTGACCAATGCCCTCGATGCATGTGAAGATGCACGAATTCTTCCTGATATCAGGGTGGATATCGAAGAACTGGGAACTGAACATTACAGAATAACGATAGAGGATAATGCATCGGGAATTCCCCTGAATTTTATTCCTGAGGTATTTGGCAGGATGCTGGCAGGAAGTAAGGCTCACAGGAATATTCAGTCCCGGGGTCAGCAGGGAATTGGGATATCGGGAGCCGTCATGTATTCTCAGGTCACTACTGGAAACCCCTCTACTGTCATCACTTCCACTGGTGATAACTATATCATAAGATGTGATGTGCAAATCGATGTGGAGCATAATGTGGGAAGAATCGTACATAAAGAAAAGCGGGAAAATACAGAGAAGTGGAGAGGGACAAAAATAATATTTGAAGCAAAGGAAGTCCTGTACAACAAATCGAGATACAGTCCCTATAATTATGTGAGAATGACCTCCATTTCTAATCCTCATGCTCAGATTATTTTTGTGGACCCTGATGGAACAAAAATGGTATTTGAGAGAAGCATCACCTCCATTCCCCGATCTCCCAAAGAAACCAAACCACATCCTCAGGGAATCACTCCTCATGACCTCATTTTAATGGGTCGATATACTGATAAGAGAATACTCTCTTCCTTTCTTCTCAATGACTTTGTGAGAATATCAAAGGCCAGATTGAAGGAGATCGAGAAAAAAAGTGGTCTCTCCATGAACAAGAAACCTGAAAAACTCACCTGGAAGGAAGCAGAAACCCTGGTAAGAGCATTCAAGGAGATCAAATTCATGGCCCCTTCGGCAGATGGATTGATACCCATTGGTCAGGAAAATATCCAGAAAGGACTGGAATCTACCATTAATCCAGAATTCTGCTACACAACCACTCGATCAGCCCTCACTTATAAAGGAGGTATTCCCTTCATCGTGGAGGTGGGTATTTCCTATGGAGGGAATCATTCCACAAATAATGGGAAGGATATTATCAGGTATGCCAACAGGGCCCCTCTTATTTTCGATCAGGGAGGATGTGCTATCACAGATGCAGTCAATTCTGTGGACTGGAAGAGATATGGGGTTCGAGATGAAGACAAGACTCCCCTCACCGTTTTTGTGAATGTTGTATCTACCCATATTCCTTACACCTCTGCTGGAAAACAGGCAGTAGCACAGGAAGAAGAAGTATATTCGGAAGTACGTAATGGGATAATGGATGCAGGCAGGTCTCTCAAATCCTTCTTAAGAGGAAAACGCAGGCTCTATGAGAAGAAAAAGAAACGGGATACCTTGAGAAAATATGTGCCAGAAACAGCAGCTGCCCTGGGTAATTTACTGAAACAGAAGAAGAAAGAACCCATCGAAAAAAAGCTCTATACAATTATTGGCAAAAAATATGGTGAATCTGCATGAAGGACATAGTGGAAAAATTAGAAAAATTCGGGGAATCAGTTCATGATCAAATCCAGAAGGGAAAAAGTCCCTTCATGAAAATACCCCAGCGAGGATTGGGTAATGTGAGTTTCGATGAAAAAAATGGAATGCTTACCCTGGGAGATAAATATTCAAAGCGATACTACATGAATGTCTCACACACACGAAAATTCATGCAGACACTGCTGGTGGCAGCATACTGCAGGCAACTGGTAGAAGAAGGGAAACATGCAGGAATTCGTGAACTGTATTATGCTCTCAAACACACTATTTCTGGTTCCAGAGAGAATACCTTTGAAGATCAGACCGAAAGCAATGCTATTACAGAAGATATTGAAGTTTCTGTGGATTTGTTGAGGGAACAGTTAAATCTTACTGCAGACAGGAGAGGATACCTTTATGGAGATATTCTCATCAAAGACGGAGATGATGAATTCAATGCATCGCGATTGGGCAGAGGGGGATGGGCAGTCCCTGGAACAGTGGAAGATATTCAGTTTCCCGAAGTAACTGCCGAATATATCCTGGTGGTAGAGACTGCTGCCATGGCAGATCGGCTCATCGAGGAAAAATTTGCCCAGACGAATGGCGCACTGCTCATAGCCTGTCAGGGACAGGCGCCCAGAGGGGTACGGCGCTTGATTCACCGGTTGCATAATGAAAAGAAGTTGCCTGTTATAGTATTCACAGATGGAGATCCCTATGGATGGTATATCTATTCTACCATCAAACAGGGTTCCATGAACCTGGCATATCTTTCAAAACGGCTCAGTGTTCCCGATTCTGTATTTGTGGGCATGACCATGAGGGATATTGCAGAATATGATCTGAAATCTGTCACCGAAAAATTAAAAGCCACTGATAAATCCCGTATAAAGGAATTGAAGTCTTATGATTGGTTCAAGAGCAAGAAGTGGCAGAAGGAACTGGATTTATGCCTGAAACTGGGAGTGAGGATTGAACAGCAGGCTCTGGCCAATAAGAGCCTGGAATTTGTGGCCAAGGAATATCTTCCCCACAAAATTGAAAACAATATATTCCTGCCGTAAGTGTTTTAAGGATTCTCATAGTGAGCATCTCATGGATGTTCAGAAATTTCTGGGATCACCATATATTTTTGTGCTGTTGTACTGTTTTTATCTATTTCTGGGCATCCTCTGGTTCCCTCTGGTTTCTGATCAGTTTTCCATGCACGGAGCAACTTTTGCATTCATTGCTGTTGGATTGATCTTTTTCATCCTGGGATGCAGAATCACGCTTCCTCACATGAAAATCATGTATTTTGTACTCACCGGGTGTGTGGTGACCTTTTTCTCTATCCAAGAATATGGTCTTGCAGGATTGATTATTCCCTTCATGGGATTGAGTGCATTACTGCTTTTAGAAAAAATACCCGGGAAATGGCTTTTTCTCATAGGGTGCATCCTCCTCATCATTCAGTTGGGTGTGGGGGGAATACCGCTATTCAATATAGTATTGCGAAAAGTCAGTGTCACTCCCCTCTTCGTGTTTGGATATTGTTTTTTGTTTTTGGGGATAACATTCATGATCCGTACTTCTGATGTGAAGACCGTGGGCATTCTCACACTCATCTCTCTGGGACTCCTTTCTGTTTTTACCTTCAGGGTCTATATTCTGGAGTTGATAATTGCTGTGGTGTTATCGTTATATCTGTACAAAAAAATCAATATTGTGCATATAATTCTCATTGGGATTCCTGTTTTCCTTTTAATCATTGGGGTGGGATATGTGGGAGTGCTGTACCAGGACTGGAAATTGAATCCCCTGGAACTCTTCATGTATCGACCCGCCTTTACCCTGGGAGTGCTCAATAACATAATTCATCAATCAGGCATATGGGGTATAAGTCATGGCCAGATATGGTTACATTTTTCATCTGCAACATACATTGGTTCATATCTTTTCAACTGTGAATGTAATATTACTTCCACCATTATGGGCCCTTTGATTTTTGATGGAGGTATCGTAGAACTGGCAGTATGCATGGCCTTTTTTGGGAGTGCCTCCCATACTATCTATCAAAGGATACAGAAGAATCAGGGCTACATTCCGTATTATGCCATTTTAATGGCCATGGTTCTGGTGGGAGTAGATGTATCTTTTATTCCTTCCATTGTTGTATTATTTTTAGTGGGATTATATCTGACCAGTGAACCATCCGGTGAACTCTTTCAAAAGGTACTATTGAAGAATCTCTAACCTTAGATTCAATCAGTGGGAAGAGGTTCTCTGCATGGTAGTTACATAAGATCCACGAAGTATCATTCAACATTTTTTATTCTCCCTGTGTCCTGTGCAGACACTGTGCATGTATAATAGTAATAGCCACACCTGGCCTCCGCTTTCTGATTCTGAGTCTCAACCTTTAAAAAGAAAGAATTTCAGTATGCGAACATGTGTCTGGCTATTCCCGGGAAAGTTATTTCCCTCGATGGAACAGAAGGTATGGTGGATTTTGGTGGAGTCATCCAGAGGGTACGGGTGGATTTGATTTCTGATCTTCAGGTTGGTGAATATGTCATTGTGCACACAGGATTCGCCATCGAAAAACTCGATGAGGAAGATGCACTGGAAACACTCAAATTATGGGAAGAATTAGCAGAATATATGTGATTATATGGCTGAATCTCTGATAAAGACCCTTCATGAGGTGGCTGCTTCTGTAGACCCTGTTAAAATTATGCATGTGTGTGGGACCCATGAACAGAGTATTGTACAGCATGGATTGAGGTCATTGCTTCCCCGTCATGTAGAGATCATTGCTGGACCCGGATGTCCGGTGTGCATCACTCCTCAATCAGACATTGATACTGCAGTTTTTTTAGCCCATGAGGGTATAACCATCACTACCTTTGGGGATATGTACCGGGTCCCGTCCACCGAATCCCTCTCAGATGCAAAATCAAAGGGAGCAGATATCAGAATCGTCTACAGTATCTCTAATGCACTGGACATAGCCCGGAAAAATCCAGATAAAAATGTTGTCCATTTTGGCATTGGATTCGAAACTACAGCTCCCACCTCTGCTCTGGCTGTTCAGGATGCCCCGGATAATTTTTCCATTCTATGCAGTCACCGGCTCATTCCACCGGCACTTCTTTTCTTACTGGGATTGGGAGAGATCGATATTCAGGGATTCATAGATCCCGGCCATGTTTCTGCTATCATTGGTACATACCCCTATGAGAGTATTTCATCCAGGTTTCACATTCCACAGGTGGTGGCAGGATTTGAACCAGAAGACATCCTCATTGCCATTACCATGTTACTGAACCAATTGAAAGATCACAGATACGAAGTTGAAAATCAATATACTCGGGTAGTGAAACCTCAGGGAAATGTGGTGGCTCAACGAGTCATGGAAGAGATTTTTGAAGTGGTAGATGCCGACTGGAGAGCCCTTCCTTCTATTCCTGAATCAGGATATGATATCAGGAAAAGATACGAAGATGCAAATACGCGGAAAAAATTTGAGGATCTACTACTGGATTTTGAGCCAGCAACATATGAACCCAAAGGGTGTCGATGTGGGGAAGTGTTGCGTGGACTGGTTCATCCTGAGGATTGTCCCCTGTTCAAAGCCGTGTGTACACCCACCCATCCTGTAGGTCCCTGTATGGTATCGCGAGAAGGGTCATGTAATATCGCATATCGATTCACTTAATCTGATTTTTCGATTTTTATGCTGACGATGTTGAGTTCTCGACCCTGGACAATTTCCAGGTCTTTTGATCCACAGGTACATTGAATGGTGGGAAAGATAAAATGATCATCAGGGGAGCGATCCCATCTAAATTCCTTTTTACATTCTTTACACTGGAGTTTGGATGGTGTCACTGAAATATTGAGCCGTGCTCCCTGAGCAATAGTATTTTCCATGACCAATTCGAGACAGAATTGAAATTGCTCTGGGTTGAGGAAGAGAAGTTCTCCAATTTCAATGGTAATCTCACTGATTTTTATGGCTCCCTCTTTTTCTGCAATATCGGTGATAGTATCGAGGACTGAGGTTGCCATGGACAACTCATGCATGACATGCACATTCAGGGGAGTATTAAAAGTGTTTCTGTTGACAATGACTATCTATTTCTGTTACCCAAAATGAAAGAAAAAGGCCAGGGAAAAAGAAAAGAAGAAAAAAAAATTAGGATATGGTGAATCCGAAGATATCGTCATTTCCATTGCGGTCATCAAACCATACCACAACATTGCCATAAATTGCGGGCCTCAATTGATTGCACAGGGAAAGGGCAATGTGAAATTCCGTACTGGTGGAAAGGTCGTAAGCATAGAGATCCCAGTGTCCATTACGGTAATCCACCCACACCACGGTATTTCCCCATATCTTGGGCCATTCTTGGGAGAATGGATTGGTAGTGATGGGGAATTCTTCACCGGTAGAAAGGTCGTATCCGTAGATATCCCAATTTCCATTTCTCAAATCCTGCCATACCACTATATCACCATAGATTACCGGTCTTCTCTGACCGGTAGCTGCTGTGACAATGGGGAATTCTTCCTGCGTGGACAGATTGTACCCATAGATATCTTTTGCACCATTTCGTCTATCCTCCCAGACCACAATGGTGCCATAGATGGCAGGCATTCTTTGCAGTGCAGTATTCTGAGTAATTCTGAATTGACTTTTTATGGAGAGATCATAGGCAAAAATATCCCAGTTGCCTTTTCTATCATCTTCCCACACCACTATATCCCCATATATATCCGGTTTTTCCTGTGCATTTTTATTGGTACAGATGGCAAATTCTATTCCAGTGCTCAGGTTGTACCTATAAATATCGTTATTCAAATTTCTTTGATCTTCCCATACTATATTGGTTCCATTGATGGCAGGACGACATTGTGCAAAGGCATTTGTACATATTGGAAAGAGGGTTTCTGTGCACAGGTTTTTTCCATAGATATCCCAGCTGGCATTTCTATGATCCTGCCATACCACAATGGCTTCATAGATGTCGGGGAGTTGTTGATTCCTGTTATTTACAGTAATCTGGAATTCATCAGGTGGAGGACATTCACAGCCGAGAACACTTGTAGCTGCGACCAGTAAGATTATTCCTATTCCGATACCATATGTTTTCATTGTATACCTCCTCTTTAGATTACTTTTTATTGGCCAAAATGAAATTATATATTAAAATAATTTCATTATAAAAAATTATATCTATTAAAAATAGAATAAAATCCAAATTGATTTACATATAAAAATCGATAGAGTGAAAAGAGAAGTAAATCACCATTTATAGTAATGTAAAATTCTATTTCATCATCGGATAATTATTAGCATTTACCGAAACTATTAAATTAACATATTTCATAACATATGAAAATAGAGAGGAGGTGAAATAACATGGAAAATCCTTGTGTTGAGGACTATATGGATTCTACATGTGTAGCTTCTAGCGGCGGTGTCATGTACTTTTTCTAAAGAGAAGGTTCAAGAGATTCCCATACAGCATCACATTTTTTTTTCAGTCAAAAGAAGGATTCCATATTTTTGCCAGATAACACAATGGTAGAAAAATATATAGGGATGTATTTAATTTTTTTATCATTATTTAAATAATCATAGCATTAACAGAAACAATTAAATGGTTATAAAATTATGTATGTGAAAAGTAAAGAGGAGGTGTGAATAAATGGAAGTTCCTTACGTAGAAGACTATATGGATTCTACCTGTGTAGCATCAAGTGGTAGTGTCATGTACCTGTACTAAAAATTGATCTCTTCGTACTTAAATTATAAATTAAATCTTTTTCTTTTTTTCCACATGGGGTTAATAGGTATCATATGTGACTTTTTATTATAATATAATTTATTTTTAAATAAATAATAGAATAATCGGATATGTTTATGATCATTACTATTATTCTCTTCAATAAATCTTATATACTACAACTGAGATACTCATAAGGAGGTGAAAAAAATGGATATCCCCTATGTGGAAGATTACCTTGATACCACATGTGTAGCTTCAACTGGTGGAGTTATGTATTTAGCATAGATCACTCAATATATGTGATTGCCATATGTTTTTTCATTTTTATTCTATTTTTTTCCTTTCATTGTTACAGACAATTAGTTTCAATCATGGTTTTAAATTCTTTCTTTGATTTCGCAGCTATTTCTCTACATACAGGGGATCCATTCTTAAAAATGATGAACGTAGGGAGACCAAAAATATCGTATTTTTGAGTAGTAAACCGATTTCGATCCACATTCATCTTACAGATTTTGACTTGCCCATCAAATTCTCTTTCGAGTTCATCGAGGATTCCCTCAATAGCCTTACAGGGTAAGCACCAGGAGGCCCAGAAATCCACGAACACAGGGATATCTGATTGGAGAACCTCTTTTTCAAATGTCTTATCTGTAATCTCCATGAACTCACCTAGGTATCCAGTATTGGTGTAAATCCTGTATCTTCTTTGGTTCCATGTTCATAAATTTCTAATACATCTGATTCTTTTTTGAATCCATCCCAGCGGGTTTTTGGCATGATCAGGTGTACTTTTTCCTCTATCCGTTTTTTTATTTCTGTTTTTGTTAATAATTCAAACATTCTTGTAATTTCCTTTTCTAAGGAGACCTGGGGAGTGAACCCAAAGGCATGAGGTAATTTTGTGGATACCACTTCAAAGGGGTGCCGGTCTGCTTCCACCCGTGGATTTTCCAATCGCTGGATTTTCACATCAAGTCCATAGGATTCTGCTACCTGAGCTGTGGTTTCAGCTAGCACGCTGACCTTGTGAAGACCAGAAACCTGGTTTACTACATCATACTGCCCGGGTTCAGGAGGAGACACAATGAGACGGCACATACATTCCATAGCATCTTCCAGGGCGATAAATCCTCTGATCTGTTCACCTCCCCCATATACGGTGAGAGGCATTCCCTGTATAGCCTGAGCCACGAATCGATTGACCACTGTACCGAACCATTCATCTATATCCAGTCGAGTCCTCAGGTCAGGATGACTGGCCACTTCTTCTGTGTGAACTCCATAGATGACTCCCTGCATGATATCATAAGAACGCAACCACCAGTATTTACAGGCTTCATAGACATTGAAGGTATCCTGGACTTTGCTCACATGGTAAAAAGATACTGGATCCCGTGGGGTGATCTCTCCTCCAAGGCTCCATTCTCTTCCATCCCAGTACATGACTGCATCGCTGGGAAATATACCTTCAAATAATGGTCGACCAGTCAATGGGCTGCCATATTCTCCCATAGTACCCAGCTTGATCAAACATGATTCGGGAACCACGTCCTTGATCAAGAATAACAGTCCAAGTGTTCCCAGCACATTATTTTCCTGTGTTTTTATGGCATGATTACTGTCCACCATGCTGTAGGGAGCACTGGGAATTTCCGCGTAATGAACAATGGATTCGGGTTTGACTTCTTCCAGGAATTCTTTCAATTGGTTCCGGTTTGTCAGATCGATTTTTCTGAAATTTATGTTGATACCCAGAACTTCTCGTGCTGTGTGCAGACGTTCTGTCATCCGTGCAATAGGCACGATGGTGTGGGCTCCCTTTTCCATTACACAATCTCTTCTCAGAAAATTGTCAATGCCACTGACCTTGAATCCCAATGTTCCCAGTTTCAATGCAAGGGTCCATCCCAGATAGCCATCTATCCCCAGGATCATGACTCGCATATCTTTGAGCATGAGACCGTATGGAAAGGATATCCATTCAGGGCATTGTTCAAAAGTAATTGAAGGTTCAAAATGACCCAATTCGGGTCTCCGAGAACATTCAATGACAATCTGTCCTTCTTCTATGCTTTTAATTTCTTCCATGGATTGTCCACATGCTCTAAAATCCACATTACCCTTGAATACAGCAGCAGGACAATTCCAGCAGGTTTTATGTGCATTATGTGGTTTCATGATTTTAATCACCATCCCATGATTGAATTTAACAGAGGGACCATGTCTTCAACAGACGGGGTTTCAGGGACTTCATATTGCCCACTCACATAGAGGAATGCATCCTCCTGTGTGTGTTTACCGGTGAGTGTATCTGTGTCAAAGGGAGTATCAGGGAGTATTCCTCCCTTTAAATTGAATCCCCTTTGGGGAAGGAGAACAAGATCGGGTGCATAGACTGTTTGAGGGCCATGGTAAATATCAGAAGAGGCGTATATTTCTTTGATTACCTTCCTTCCCTTGTAGGTCAAAGCTTCAAATGTGTCTCGTATGGCTTGAACAACAGATTCTTCATGGTCTGAATCCACAGAACCCAGTGGATATTTTCCCTTTTTGTTCACATAAATTCTCCCGGGATCCAGGGCAAAGGCTGCTGTTTTCTCCTGGATATTATTATATCCCCGCTTCTTCTCTTTCTTCCTTGTGAGCATTTCTGCTTCCTCCAGAATACAATTAACATTGACATTGGATTCTATTCTTTCCATTCCATGGTCAGAGAGCATGATGAGGGCATCATCTTCTGCTAATCCACCATGAATGTGCTGGAGGGCCTCATCGATTGTGGTGAAAAATTTTTTAAATGCATCATGATACGCATGGTGGGGATCTTCATATGCATGCCACAGGAAATGTTCCAGCCGGTCACTGCCGGTGAACACCAACATGGATACATCCCAGGATAGTGTTTCAGTAAAGTAATCATATATTTTGATTCTCGATTCCAATGCTTTATTAAGCTCTTTGAAGAGCAAATCTGTTGATTTTCTTGCTTTTTTTGTATCAACATCAATTTTATAATCGAATTTTTTGAAAATTTCCATGGCTGAAGGGGGATAGATAGCCTTTTCCAGATCTGGTGAAATGAATCCCGATACCAGTACTCCCTGGAGAGGAGCAGCAGGATATGTGGATGGAACATTGATTATGATGAAAGAACCATCTCGGTGCCAGAAGGGTGTAGCCTGTAATTTACCAAAATGAGGAAATGAAAGCGTATAGGTTCCTGGAATGATTTCGGTGAATCCATAGATACCATGTTCCCCCGGATTTTTTCCCGTAATGATAGAACTCCATGATACAGAAGAGATTTCTGGAATCGAAGAATGCATTTTTCTGAAGATACCCTGATCTCGTAATTCTCCAAAATATGGCATGGTGCCATCCCGGGAGAACTTTTCCATGAGGGCAAAGGGAACACCATCTATTCCAATAATCACAGTTTTTGTCATTCACCTCTTTTCCATTCCCTTTCCTTAAAAAGGTTACTCCTCTATAGTGGTAACATTCTCTTTATAATGTTGTCTCTAAGAGAAGTAACAAATAAAAAATGCCTGTATGAGATGATATTTTTCCAATGCTCTCCCCTCATTTTTATAACTTCTGTGATTTCTCTGAGAAAGGGGAGATAGGATTACAGTCAATGTTAAAGCATTACCAAAATCTGAAAGGCCGAGAGAACGACTCGCCAGATTAGGAGCAGAGCACCTCTCTTTACAAGAGCTCCTGGCCATATTGATCTCTGCAGGGAGCAGAAAGGGAATGGATGCAGGGCATATTGCTGTCACCCTTCTGGCTCGATTTGATGGGAATATCAAACGTCTTTTTTCTGCCAGCATAGAGGAATTATCATCTGTAGAAGGTATTGGATTTGTAAAAGCATGTCAAATTAAAGCAGTCTTTGAACTCGCAAATCGCATTGCCAGCTTTTGTGAACAGGATCGCCCTCGTGTTTCATCTACAGATGATGTAGTGGTGAAGGTACTTCCACGGATGAGACATTTGAACCAGGAACAGTTTTTGGCGGTCCTGCTTGATTCCAAGAGCAGGATAATCAAATGTAAGACCATATCGGTGGGTTCTTTGGATTCTGCACTGGTTCATCCCAGGGATGTGTTCCGTGCAGCTCTTATTCATTCTGCGCGTTCCTTGATTGTGGTACACAACCATCCTTCCGGTGATCCCACCCCTTCTGACGAAGATATTTTCCTGACCCGAGAACTCTGCATGTGTGGAAAACTGCTGGGCATAGATATTGTAGATCATATCATTATTGGAGATACAGAGTATGTGAGCCTGAAACACAGGGGATTACTCTGATAAGAGTATAGAGTCAGATGTAAATTCCTTTCATAGACTTTTTCGTACATCAATGTCGAAATCACTGCAGGAAGTGTAAAGCTATGCTCATTTCTATAACAGTGAAATGACAAAAACCTTATAAGGCATGAGAAGGTCTTCACCACCATGCACTGTATTTTTTGTGGTAAAGAAAAAGATACCAACTGGAAAACAGATATTCTCATTGATTATGAAATTGATCAATTTCGTATTTCAGTCTGTAGAAATTGTAGAAATCATTCCATCAATGAATTGTATGCCAAGACCCTGGAGGAAACAGCCGATGCTGTGGGTGAGAGGTTGTGAAGAAAAAAATGAAACCGTGTGAGAATTGTGGGAGAGAATTCAATATTCATAATAAGAATAGAATAGTACTGGAAGGCTGGAAAGACCAGAAACATCTTTCTCGATTATATTTTTGTAGTAAGAGCTGTTTTGTCACGTTTTTAAAATCGAAAAAATTCATTTAATACCGGTGTCTTTTTTTTCTGCATTATGAGAAAATTATGGCTATCTACTGACAGGTGTGGAATCCAATATACGAAACAGATCATTTAAGCGAATGAAACGCTTATATTCTTAGAGAGAATATTCATATTATGGATCGTTATTCACGACAGATTCTGCTATCCCAGATTGGAGAGGAAGGTCAATCCCGTCTTCTGGAATCTCAGGTAACAATTTTCGGATGCGGTGCTCTGGGAACATGTATTTCTGAGCATCTCACTAGGGCAGGAGTCGGTACCATTCTCATCGTTGATCGAGATTTCATTGAATTGAATAATCTACAGAGACAGCATCTTTTCTCAGAGGCAGATGTGGGAGAACCAAAGGCGTCGGTGGCTGAGAGGAAATTGCGAGAGATCAACTCATCCATTTCTATCCAGGGATGTGTCGATGATGTCAATGAAGTAAATATCAGAGAATATGTTCAGGGAAGCCATGTGCTGGTGGATGCTACCGATAATTTAAATGCTCGATTTCTCATCAACGATGCCAGTGTGAAATGGGATATCCCCTGGATTCATGGAGCCTGTGTATCTGTCCATGGGCAGGTCATGGGTATTTCTCCGCAAGGACCCTGTTTGCGATGTTTTCTTCCTCGAATACCCTCTCCACAAACTATTCCCTCGGTGGATACTATTGGAATCATTAACACCCTGCCCACGGTGATCGGGGCACTGGAATCTACCAAGACCATACAGTATCTGGTCACCGGGCAACTGGAATCCGAACTGCTCATTGTAGACCTGTGGGAACAGGATTTCCGAAAGATCACCGTCACCCAGGCAAAAGATTGTCCCTGCTGTGTGCATCACACCTATGAATTTCTCCACACTTCACGAAAAAAAGCCACAGCGCTGGTGGGTCGAAACGCGGTTCAGGTCAATCCACTCTCTGACTGTTCGGTAGATCTCCCCATGCTGGCAGATCAATTGAGATCAAAGGGAGAGGTAACCTTGACCCCGCATATTTTATTTTTCTCTACAGCCACCATCAGCATGGGTATTTTCCCTGATGGGAGAGCAATTATTAAGGGAACAAATGATGAAAAAAAAGCACAATCATTATACGCTACCTATGTTGAATGTTTGTAGAAAGAAGGGTGTTAAAATAGGAGAGACTCCTCAGTGCGCTATCATAGGAATGTACTTCGATTATCAGTTGCTTTGCAGTGAGATTGGTAAGCATGCTGAAATCTGTAGATCCTTCTCCCATGGCAAGATGACTGTCTGTACCCCCCAGGTTGTCATGCAGATGTATCACAGACATTCGTTCCTCAAGAGATAGAAACTGCCATACATCGCCTGTGGTATTGGCATGTCCTATATCGAAGGTCATTTTCAGATTCTCCGAATCAATGGAATCGAGAAAGAAGGAACAGTCTTCAGGCGTTGTACCCATGAGAATAGGAACATGGGGCATGTTTTCCAGGCCCAGAATCACCCCCCTCTCCTCGGCAACAGCTACCAGTGTTTCCAGAGATTGAAGCTGGATTTTTTGTGCTTTCTCTGGAAAATGCATGGCCAGGGGGGAATAATGGCCAGGGTGAATGCAGACATAGTTCACCCCGTAAACATGTGCTTGCCGTATACATTCAGATATTTGTCGAAGGGATTCCTGTAATATGTCTTGATTGAGAGAAGCAGTATTGAGATCAGAAAAGGGAGCATGAAAACTGATACTGCAGGAATAGGAGTGCAGTATTTCTAAATCTGTATGATTGCCCTCGCAAATGATTTCCACATGTTCGAAGGAAGGGATCACTGTGTCGAGAACTGATTCCAGATTGTGGTCGAGCATGCAGAGGGTGGATATACCAATCATGAAATATCAATTCATATGCTTGTTAAAAAGATATCCCATAAAAATGCCTAAAAATATGAGTATGGATTGAATAGAGGAATCTTTTTCTGTATCAGAAGTACTTTCCGATATTCTGAATGATTGGGAGTATTTCTTTCCGTACTGATCTTCATAGCTCACTGTAAAGGAATTGGTAAATGGAATGGTGAATTCTATATCCTTTCCAGGAGGGAGAGAACTCACCGACTGATCCTCACAGGTTATGGACTGGGCCCTGCCTGTGCCACTGTTTCTCAACAGTATGGTAATGGTATTTCCCTGAACAGTATGAGAAATGGTGATCTCTGGTTCTTTTCTCACCACGGTAACAGGGATTTCTTTTTCAATGAAATAGGGAATACATCCTTCTTCACAGGCTCCCACTCCCCCGCTCAGAGAGATACCCACCGTGTAGGTACCTCCCTCTGTTTCTCTGGATACCTGAAAGGAGAGTTCTCCAATATCTGTTTTTCCTGATCGAATCTCATGAGAGAGGGAATATTCACTGCGTACAGGAATGAAGGTGGGAGGGAGTTCTTCTATTTTTAGCACATTTCCCCACAGCATATCTGCGTTGTTGGGATTGGTCACCGTTACCCGAATAATTGCCACCTGGTTGGGTTCTACTGGATCAATGTTTGCTGTAATTTTGGGATCTGCTTCCTGAGTAGCAGGTAAAAGGGAAAGGAGGAAAAATGTGATGAGGAGGATCCTCACTTGGATCGCCTCATGAATATATAGACCAGGAGACCTGCAATGATGAGCACCAGGAAGATATCGAGATAGGTGAGTCCCTGGGTTCCCGGTCCAGTGATTACCACTCGAGAGCCAGATTCTTTTCCTTCCGGTGTTTCACCTTTCATGGTCTGATCGATGAGGGTGACCATTCTCTGTTCCTGCAATTCCTGATAGAGTGTTTTTGCCAGAGCCAGGAGTTCAAATGCTTTCTCTGTATTCCCTGCCCCCAGGTAGCGCATCGCATCGTCAAAATACTGGGATGCGGTGATCAATTTTATGTATCGATTGGTTTCCGTGACCATGACATCAAAATTACCACTCAGATACATGGTCTTTGCTTCGTTGAATTTTTCGAGGGCAGTCTCGTAATCACCGTTTTTGAAAGCAGATTCACCCTGATCAAAGAATGATTTCGCAGTATCTTCCATTTTCACAATGAGTTGTTCAGATAAGGTTTGCTGATCCCCATATTTATCGATGTAGTAGAGCGTGATGTTGACAATATAACTGCCCAGTTCCGGGAGTTGACTGATATAGCCGGGGATATCGACAGTTCTCTCTTCCTTTGCCACCATCCTGTCAGCAACTGGATACTGGGGTGAAAGCCCACCTATTTCAAAGTTCTGTGGCTCCACGATGATTTTCACATTTGAAATTTCTGTGGGACCTTCATTGGTCACCTTCCCTCTCATCAGTACCGGTATCTTGTATGGGACACAGTAATTTACATAGCATGAACCTAACTGGAGGATAAAGGTGTCTGCCTCGAATTCTGCACATTCAAACAACCCAGGAATGACCCGGGGAGTGGCTGTGGTGATGGTGGTGACATCGGTGGCATGGTCAGAACATTCCCGGGAGGTGGACCGGGCAGTGATTATGGTGGTATCGGTATCACCTTCTTCTGCATCCTCCGGGATATCGAGGACCAGAATAACTGGAAAACACTCATCCGGTGCGAGTAAATCTGTGGAATCGACCACCCGTGTTTCTCCTCCATCCAGGACCTTGTTATTGTTCTGATCCCAGTACAGGGTAACATTCCATCCATTGCTGGATTCAGCCTCGATGGAGAAGGTGTCCTGTTCAGTTCCCAGATTACAGATTCGGTGGGGATAGGTAAAGGAAGTACCTGGACGTGCCCTTCCTGTACTGTCGGGAATGACACAGACATTGCATGGATTAGCAAACCAAGCTTTAAAGGAGACATTTGAAGGTTCTTTGAGGACCTCAAAGGTAATAAACTCTGTTAATTCAAAGGGAATTGCATCTGGACAGGCTTTTACCTCACCCAGTATAGTAATGGGTACCACATATCGACCTTCGGGAGCATCAGGTTTGAATCGGATAATAAATTCAAATTGTCGGGATTCTCCAATTTCATGGAGGGAAAATTTTTCCGATTCCCAGATTATAAAGGTAATATGTTCGAGTCCCATGCCACTGGGATGGCCCAGATCGATGTACACCTGCCCCTGGCATACCAGCGTACCGCCAGTAACCCGTTCTATGTCCACTGTGAAGCTTACTGTATCTCCAGGATGGACAATCATGTGTCGCGGGGTTACCGTGACCCTGGGTACCTTAGAGGTATCCTGAGGAGTAAGTGGCATATTCGAACATACCATGAGTATGAGGAGGATAATGAGAATTTTGTATTTCATGGGTTTTATAAGAATTCATCCTTTTTAAGTTTTATTACATGTGCTGCTTGGAAGAATACGGTGGGGGAATAATTACCTTAAAAGAGAATTTAACATAGAATAAATGATTTCCGTCTCATCTGTCCAAGAACAGAGGATCAAGAGCGGATGGTAACTTCACTCATCGGGGAAATGCTCAGGGTTCTGGCAGCATTTTCTTGATTCTGTGCCACGGTAAGTAATCCATCAGAATCCTCATACAGAAGGAATTCTCCATGAGTTACCTCCCCAAAGGTTGTAACCACTGGTATGATCAGAGCATGGTCTCCAATTTCTACTGTCACTGTAGTTCTTTTTTCTAGAGCTTCTGCATGGATAGTAGTCTGAATGTTTCCAAATCTATCGATTCTCAACACATGCCCGTGGATGCCAGTTTTATCTTTTTTCCATGTGGGTACAGGGACAGTGCACAGTGAGTTCTCTTGCAGCGGAGATCCAAGTTCTTCCAGAAGAATCCCCCGGGAAAGATATGCGCCTGCAGGTGCAAAAATATCCCTTCCATGAAAACTGGATGAAATATGTTCACGCATATATGTTTTATTTTCCAGTGCTACCACGGTTGCAATGCCGAGGCTCTCTGCAGCCCAGGAGAGCACACCATTATCAGGGCCTACCAGATAATCTCCCCGGACTGTCTGAATGGCCACACCCTTCCGCTGGGTTCCCACTCCTGGATCAATCACTGCAACATGTACTCCCTGAGGCGCATACACAACAAAGGATTTTAACATGAAGGCCGCCTCCAGTATGTTGTAGGGGGTAACTGTATGTGAAATATCTACGATTACAGCGTCTGGATTGATGCTGAGCATGACGGCTTTACATACCCCCACATATTCCTGATGGATTCCAAAATCGGTGAGAAAACTTATAAAGTTCATGAAATAGGAGAATCATCCGATCTAATAAAGGTAAGGGAATCTCATGGAGATCAAATCAGATACAGAAATACTGGAGGAAGTCACAGCAGAATATAATAGAGACCCGGAAGGAAACTGGAGTGTCACCGCTTTCAAGGATGAGAAAGGACGGTATGATCTGTATGTGATCAAAGGGAAACACTTCTGGCAGATCAAGACCGAATTTATCACTCCCTATAGATGTATTGGAGTGGGTGCAAAAACCACAGCCCAGGGTGTAGAACCTGCTCATTCCTTTGGATTGCGTCCTCTCCCCCGGAAATTTGTGAAGCGAATCATAAAAGAAGCACAGAGTGGATCTGTTTCCGAAGACCTCTTCAAGGATATTATGAATATTCCACCTGTTGCTACGACAGAAGTAAAAGAAGATACCAGAATTTTGCAGGGTCCTGTTTTTCTTTCCCCGCTGGTAAAAATATCTTCATCTCAATTAAAACTGGATAAAGAACTTTCCTTTGAATTAGATCGATTAGTGTTCAAAGAACAGATGGGAAGCATCTATCGCTGACCTCAAAAGAGAGCTAAAATGGTGGGGAGAACCTGGATAAAGAGGAATAGAGCAAAAATGATTATGAGAATTTCCAGTACCTTCCGAGTGAAATCAAATCCAGCCCTGAGCAGTAATAAAATGATGAGAATACCTAATTCATCTACGGCATCTGAAGGAACCAGGCCTGAAGTGAGTTCTGAAATCTGATCTGCGATGAGTTCACAGATTTCCATGATCATTCCCACGACTTTTATGATGAATTCAGTAGCATTGAGGAGTATCATAGTATCATGTCCTCTAATTAATATTGTTAATCAATAATATATAAAGGTTTCGGTTAATTATATTCAGACAGTGGTATACAGCATGCAAAAAGAGAAAAAATGAAAGGTATGATATTTCGTTCTGGAGGAATATTTACCGTTTTCGGGTAAGAGGAGTATTACATTTAGGGCAGGTTTTGTTATAGCAGGGTACTCCTACTTGATGGTCTATTTCGTACCCACAAGAGGGACAATAGCATTTTCCTCCAGGTCCCATAGCCATTCCGCCACCTCTGCCTTTACCTCTTCCTCTGCCATTACTCACATGCTTCACCTCATATATATGATAGATTGGTTTCAGGGAATCTCACATCCCCTGTACAAGCACATGAAGATCCTGGATTTATAAAGATTTCGGGACACCTAAATTTATTTAGTATTTGCTTTATATGAAGACTATAATTAAAAAAAGTATATAATGAATTTAAAGAAACAATAATGAGAGTATTTACTTTATTTACTTTTTATAATTTTATTGAAACTTTCAAAACCGAAAAGCTTTTTATATCTCTTTTAATCACAGAAAATACTACATATTGTGGTTTAACATAGGGTAAGAATCTATATATTGTGGTCTTATGAAGTGTCCGTATTGCTCCTTTGAGGAAACAAAGGTCATAGATAGTAGAGAAAGTGAAAATGGGAGTATAGTGAGAAGAAGAAGGGAATGCATCCAATGCAGGAGAAGATTCACCACCTATGAAAGAATTGAGCGGAATTTCAATGTGGTGAAGAAGGATAGAAGGCGGGAACCCTATACAAGAGAAAAAATTATGAAGGGTATTCAAAAGGCCTGCGAAAAGAGACCCCTTTCACAGAGCGATATTGAAGGCCTGGTGGATGAGATCGAGAATAACATACAGGATATGGGAAAGACAGAAATAGAAAGTGAGATAATAGGAGATTTAGCCATGGAAAAATTAAGAGATATAGATAAAATTGCATATATACGATTTTCGTGTGTATATAAAGAATTTGATGACTTGGATCTTTTTTTAAAAGAAATTGAGAAGGTGAGTAGTTGATTACCCACGTAAAAAAACGGGATGGGAGGATGGTAACCTTTGATAAAGAGCGGATCACAGAGGCTATTTTCAAGGCAGCCCAGGCTGTGGGTGGAACAGATCGATTGCTAGCCAGCCAATTAGCAGATACTGTGGTGGAGTATCTGGAGACCCAGACCACAGATGGCATTTTTCACGTGGAAGAGATACAGGATGCAGTAGAAAAAATATTAACAGAAACTGGTCATTATCGGACCACCAAGGCCTATATTCTGTACAGGGAACAACATAAAAAAATCAGAGAGACCCAGAACCTCATCATGGATATCACCCAGACCATGGATGGATATCTGCGTCAGAAGGATTGGCGGGTCAACGAGAACAGTAATATTGCGTATTCCTTTTCTGGCTTACTCATGCATGTGGGAGGAAGTGTCATCGCTAATTATACGCTGCACAATCTCTATCCCCCTGAAATCTCCCTGGCTCATGAACATGGTGCCTTCCATATTCACGATTTATCCATGGGAATCGTGGGATACTGTGCTGGATGGAGCCTGCGTCAATTGCTCTATGAAGGATTCAATGGGATATGTGGGAAGGTGGAGAGCAGTCCTGCACGGCATTTAGATACTGCGCTGGGCCAGATGATTAACTTTCTGGGTACGTTGCAGAATGAATGGGCAGGAGCCATGGCCTTTTCTTCTTTCGATACCTATCTGGCACCATACATTTGGGGGGATAATCTCACTTATGAAGAGGTAAAACAGCGCATTCAGCAATTCGTATTTAATTTAAATGTGGCATCCCGCTGGGGAGGACAGACTCCCTTTACCAATCTCACCTTGGATTGGGTAGTTCCAGAGGATCTGGCAGGACAGCAAGCGTTCATTGGATCCACTGTCCTGGATGAGACCTATGGTGAATTCCAGGATGAAATGGACATGCTCAATAAGGCATTTCTGGAGGTCATGTGGGAAGGAGACATGAAGGGACGGGTATTCACTTTTCCCATACCCACCTATAATATAACTGAAGATTTTGACTGGGACACGGAAAATGCAGGTCTCCTCTTTGAAACGACAGCAAAATACGGACTTCCCTATTTCCAGAATTTCATCAACAGTGATTTACGTCCCCAGGATGTTCGGGCAATGTGCTGTCGACTGCAGATGGATCTTCGTCAATTGAAAAACAAGACAGGTGGTCTCTTTGGGGCGGGAGAATCCACCGGCAGCATAGGAGTGGTAACCCTGAATCTGGCTCGAATCGGGTATCTTTCAAAGGATGAAGATGAATTTTTTAATCGGGTAGCATCTCTCATGGATCTGGCCAAGAAATCACTGGAGATAAAGCGGAAGCTCATTTCCAGGAATATGGAAAATGGACTCCTCCCCTACACTCGCCGTTACCTGGGTACTGTTGACCGGCATTTCTCTACCATCGGTATCAATGGAATGAATGAAGCGCTTCTCAATTTCATGGGAGTAACCATTGCTTCAAAAGAGGGACGGAAATTCGCTCTTTCTCTGCTGGATTTCATGAGAAAAGAATTGACCCACTTTCAGGAAGAAACGGGAAATTTATATAATCTTGAAGCTACTCCTGCAGAAGGAACGTCATATCGGTTTGCACGCATTGATAAGCATTTATATCCTTCTATTATTACAGCAGGTACAGATGAGCCCTATTATATGAACTCCACACAACTTCCTGTCAATTTCACAGAAGACATCTTCGAAGCACTGGAGCTGCAGGAAGCGTTACAGAGAAAATACAGCGGGGGTACGGTGTTCCATGGATTTTTAGGAGAACGACTCCCCAGTGGAGAAGCCTGTAAAACACTGGTGCATAAAATTGCCTCAACCTTCAAGATCCCCTATTTTACCATCACCCCTACCTTCAGCATCTGTCCCGATCATGGATATATCTCAGGTGAAGTGCCGGTGTGTACCTGTGGAAAATCCACGGAAGTGTATTCCCGGGTGGTGGGATATCTTCGGCCAGTGAATAACTGGAACAGAGGAAAACGGGAAGAATTCAAGGAGAGAAAACCCTTTTCTATGGAACATGACATCCTCTCAGGTATTGCTTCATCAGCAGCGCAGGTATCTGTATGGTAGTGGCAATCCAGAAAACCACACTCTCAGATTATCCCCATACTATTGCATCCATTCTTTTCTTTTCAGGATGCAATTTCAGGTGCCCGTATTGTTATAATCATGAACTGGTCCTGCAAACTCGTTCCCCCCTGGATATTGAATATGCACTGGATGAACTCGCCTCTCGAAGAAAATATATCGATGGGGTGGTCATTTCCGGGGGAGAACCCACCCTCGACTGGAGATTGAAGGATATTCTGGCACACATTAAGCATATGGGCCTACAGGTAAAACTGGATACCAATGGGTCCTGTCCACAGGTGATTCAGGATCTCATGGAAGAATCGCTTATAGATTATATTGCCATGGATATCAAATCAGACATGGATACCTATCCTGCAATCGCAGGAGTGAAGATGAATATATCCAGAATTGAAGAATCCCTGGATATTATTTTGAAGGGTGAAATTGACTATGAATTCAGGACTACAGTGATCCCTGTGTTTCATACCAGGAATACTTTTGAGAATATAGGGTGCCGGGTGAAACATGCTCGAATGTATTTTCTTCAACAATTCATTCCCGAGAGGACCCTGGATCCTTCCTTTGAGACAGTACATCCCTATCCTTTAGAAACGCTACGCAGATTTGGCGCCATCCTGGAGGCTCATGGATGCACGGTGGGAATCAGATAGTATTATACCACTGCCTTCCAGAGGATCGTTATGAATAGTCAGGCAGGTGTACTCCATGACGGGTGAGGACGCAGCAATACCCATGGAGGGAGGAACGATAATACAGGTGCATGTGATCCCCAATGCCAA